>Ga0196980_1000025_pt1 | contig 54585 bp, 88 predicted proteins | sample S3_1013CmetaG_FD_155486 | JGI IMG/M metagenome (GOLD analysis project Ga0196980, IMG submission 155486) | Soil microbial communities from Anza Borrego desert, Southern California, United States - S3_10-13C | ecosystem: Environmental > Terrestrial > Soil > Desert | place: USA: California... | reverse complement strand
TCGGTGCGGAGTTCGCCATTTGCCAGCACGTCAAGCAAGAGATCGAGATATGGCTTCATGAGAAGTCCCTGAGGCAAGAAACGATTTCTTTGATTTCAAATCCCTCGGAGCGCAGTCGTATTATTTCACATGCCAGCTCACCGAGAGATTCCTTGTAATCTTCCATGATCGCTGTCGACAGACCGAGTACTTGCCCTGCGCGAACCACGCATCCATCACAAATATTACCAGATGGACCGCATATCAGTCGCATTCCAGCAGTCCGTTCGCAAAACGAGCAAACAACATCCTTTTTCATTTTATTGCCTTTCCTGGCACGTATCTCAGTGCAGTCCATGCCCACGTCTGCCCTCGCAGAAGCCATCGCCGCATCGCCGCCTTGTCCCATTTCTTCCAAGGTCCAGTCCAGTCCGTTCTCTGTCGGTGAGCAAGCTGGCAGAGAGGTATACACGTGCTGTCGTCAGCCTTGCGCCCAAGGGGCCTCGCACCGGCATGGTCGGCTTCGATGGGGCCAGCGCAGATGTGCTCCTCGATCGTCAGATAGGCCCAGCAGGGCAGGCGGTGGACGGCGTCCAGATACGCCCGGTCGGCGACACGCTCCGAGCGCCTAGGTGTTGCGCGTTTGGCCGGAAGTCGTTTAGGCTTCGTCTTGGGCCTGGCCCACGAGGTCACCGTTATGGTGGCTGGGTAAGCGGCCGGTTGAGAGACCGGCCGTTTGCTTTTGAGCGGCGTGCGGCGGAGCAGGGGCGAGCGTTTCACAGGCCTATCGCAGTCCCAGTGAGGACCCTCCTTGCTCGACGGTCATTTCGTTTGCTAGTGGAATTCCACTCGAGATGGTGCCGGCAGTAGACGCGCTCAGGCACGACTGCTGTATTGCAGCGGAGGCAGAGACCAGCCGCTTTCCTCGCCTGCTCGTACTCCTTGCGCATGGCCGACAGCTTCTCTTTGCCGACCTTCGCTCTCCAGGCTCTGGTCTGGGCGTTTTTGCGATCGCGACAGGTCGAGCAAAGTCGTTTCTCGTTTGCACCAAGCCTGGTCGAGCAGCGAACGCACATGCCGGCGGCAGTCAGAGCCTGGGAGCTGGGGCGCCTCTGTCGCGGTACTTGGCGCACTGGGGCCGGCTCTTGCTTGCGGGCAGTAGCGGCGATGAGGGCGAGGCGATCGGTGCTCATGGGATGAGCTCCGGCTTCAGTCCGGCGGAGATTGCGGCACGGGCGACTCGGCGCCATTCGTCCTTGAAGAATTCCGAGAATCTCTCCCACGGCGGCATGGGGGTATTTATGCTCTGGCTGGCCCAGAGATACCGTGCCACTCGCTCGACGTCGGCATCGGACGGTTCGGCCCCGGGGAACGGCTCCTTCATGTACGCCGCGCCGATCCGCGCCAGCCGTATCAGCTCCGGCGCTGCGTTGACGAGCGCGACGATGCCGGCACTGTCTGCGGCGTTGCGGACGACGGCCGGATAGACGTGCCCGTGCGGACCTCCGGTGTCCGGATCTTCCCAAGGCCCCGGCGCCATCGCCTTGATCAGCGCTTCGAGTCGGTCGAGGTCGACCCCCCGATGGGGGGGTGGAGGCTCGTTGCCGGCGAGGATCTTCCGTCGCTTCGTCTGACAGTATGGGCACTCGCACCCAACGGTGCCGCCGCCGCTCATGGCAGCCACTCCAACGGCGCAGACACAAGGCCGACAGCTCGGCGAGCAACGCGCGCCGCTACGCATTGAGCGACAAGCCCGACAAGTGCCACGACCGGCATTTCCCAAAAGACGCCAATAATTCTCGGCACCTTCAGATCATTGGGAACACGTTTTTCTCGTGACTCAGCGAGATCATTGTCCGCGATTGGATTCAGGTTCCAGTGGGTAACACCGTGGGGGTTCGAGTCCCCCCTTTCGCACCAAGGCAACGGTTTGTATTTACTCACAAATAATGCTCCTGATGTGATTGCTGAAAATCGCCGAAACCGATTTGGGAACACCTAGATCTCGTACCTGTTCCCAAGGAAACGACGTTCAAGTACCGCCTCATGATTTCCCACCTCGTACAACGCGCAGAAGTTGATTGCGTTCGGCCGCTGCGAGCGCCTGGCCGTCCACGTAGTGAGCGTCTGTCACAGCGGAGCTCGAGTGGCCGACTGAGGCCGCGACCGCCAGGGCACTCTGGCCAGACACCCGGGCGAGGGTGGTGTGCGTGCCGCGCAGGCCGTGCGGTGTCACCCTCCGCACTCCGGCCATCTTGCGCAGTCTCTCCACGTGGTAGGCGACCCAGTATCGCGTCGCCGGATTGCCATCGTCCTTGCGAAACAGCGGAGCGGTCGGCGGTCGCCCCTGTGTGAGTGCCAGGAGGTGAGGGCGGAGTACCTCGGGGATCTCTATCCGTCGCTTGCCGTCGTCCGACTTGGCCTCCGGAACCACGTAGACTCGTCCGCCATCGTCGATGTCTCGGACCCGGCGATCGGACACCTCGCTGGCCCGGAGTCCGAGCAAGAAGGCACAAAGAGCGGCGATCGCGGACCGGTCGCCGTCTTCTGCGCGCCGAAGGCACAAATTTGTCATCGACCGAGCCTCGTCCACGCCGAGCTGGGGCTTTCCCTTCCTCCGTCGCGAGCGGTCCTTGATCCCGGCGAACGGATCCTTCTTGAGCCACCCTTTCTCGACGCACCAGCGCGCGAACGTTCCGGCTTCGGCGAGTGCATTGCGGCACGTGTCCGCGGCAGGCGGAATGCCACGGCGCGTTGGCCGCGACTTCATCGCTTCGTAAAGTGACTTCGCCTTGGCCGGCGTGATCGCCGACAGTGGGCCACCGAGAGAAGCTTGGCTCACCCCGAGGAGAGCTCGCAGTCGATGCCTCGTCGTCGGCCAGCTCGTAGACTTCAGGCCAGAAGCCTGCATGTACTTGGCGTAGGCCTCGATCGCGTCGCTCACGCTACGCCCCGTCGCCTGCTTCTCGACTTCGCGCCTGAACTCTTCTGCCTCTTCGCGGGTGGCAAAGCTGCGATTAACCGTGCGACCTCCTCGGCGTATCTTGAGTCTGAACTGTCGTCCGTGGACGTAGGGCCCGTGGACTGTTGCTGATCCATCTCTTGCCATGCTGGTTCCTCGTCGACTGGCCGGGCGGCCAAGGCCCGCCTGATTTGAGCCAGCTCCGCTAGCACTCGGTCGAGTTTTCGGTCAAGCGCGCTCACTATTTGCCCTCTATCCCGCTTTTTCCCGACGAGATTCGATCTCCGCTACGGCGCGCTCTCTGCCTTCGGCTGCCCTCCGCAGCCCGCAGACACGCGGCCAATAACGCCGTGTGACCCCATTCTCGATCACGTCCACCACGTAGGACTCGTGTCCTCTACGCGGAGAAGTCCGTGGCACCGCCATCGTCGTCGGTCGACCGTGCATCGCCGGCAGTCCGACTGTCGTCGGGTGCCAGGCTCGAACAACCTCAGTGACTGCGCCGACCTTTATCGACCGAGAGACCGGATTCTCCCAGGTGACGACGTCGCCAAGTTTAAACCGCGTGAATGGTCGGAATATGTCACCCATTTTTTTACTCCTAATCACCAATTACTCACGCCGACTCAGACAAAAGATTGAGAAGTTTTTCCGCGGCGGCTTGGGTCCAAGCGTCCGCCGCCGCCCGCGCCGCATCCGCCGCCACCGCCTCCGCCGCGCACGCCGCGCACGCCGCCGCGCACGCCGCATCCGCCGCCTGTGCAGCCTCACGGAAATCCTGCTCCGTCCCTCCGTCACGGTACAGGGCACAGATTTTTTCGATCAACGGTTTGGTGCGCTCGTCGGCGTACCGCAGCACCCCGTGCACAGGATCCGACAACAGCCAAACCGCAAACTGTGGCCACACACCGCTGAGATCGGCACCCACGTTGATCGAGGTCAGAAAACGCTCGGGCCACAGCTGTGCGTGGCTCGGCGGTAGGCGCTCAAACAAACCATCCTCTAGGTAGGCCAACACCTCCGGCACACCGAGCTCGATCGGATAGCGCGCGTGGTCGTAGCTCTCTAGGGTGCACCCTACGGCGCAACCCTTACCGTCCTCCCACCCTGTGCCTTGAATCAGGTTGTCAGCAGCGCGGTGAGCGCGGACACGGTCTAGGTATTTTGTTTTGATCGCAGGGTCGTTGTGGAAAGCGCGCATATCCCCCCCCATTTTTATGGGTCCATTACTTTCTGTCCGAAGAATCAGAACGGGATATCGTCGTCGTTCGGCGGAGGCGTATCGCGTTGCGGTGGCATACCCGGTTTAGGGCTCGACGCATGGCCGTTACCGCTCGACCTCGGAACGCGATCGCGACCGGCCGCACGCACGCGCGACTTCATCCGCTGGGCGAAGCTTTTTAGTCCGGCGTCGTCCAGCTCTCGCTCGAGACGAAGCTTTCCGCCGCCGGCACGATTCACGAATTTGATCTTTGCGCGCCACTCGCCGTTGTATTCCTCGTGCACAACGACCAGCTGCACCGGCGAAGAGAGTGCGCCTGACTCGACGAGCGCCGGCAGCTCAGACAGATCGTCACCCTCCCAGCCGCAGTTTCGCAGGGCCTCGACCGTGAAATCGATTGCCGCGTCGGTGAGCGCGCCGAAATATGGCATGAATTGATTGGTCGGCTGACCAGACTCGTCGGTGAATTCGAACCCAAGAACGGCCTGGGTGGTGCCAGTTTTTGCATCTGCGAACTGAACGGTTCGGAGGACGCCGGGATAGCGGCCCTCCGGGGTAAGATTTCGAGTGGTCATTTACTTGGCTCCCTTGAGAAGACGGATTTCGCTGTTGCCAGGAAACGAGTGGATCATGATTCGGCCGTGCTCATACAGGAAGTAATCCGAATCACCTCCGTCGTATTTGTCCAGATGTGGAATTGTTGGCATGCTGCCAAAAAGCCTCACCCAAGCCGCATAAGGTCCCTCGTGACCTGGCAGCCCCGGAGTGACATCGTCTTCAAGCCAGAGACACTCGGCATTATCCGACTTCGTCCACTCTGGACGAGTTGCGACCCTGTCACTCATTGCCTTGCTCCTGTGTGGCGAGTGGCGATGCTTGCTGGAGGCTAGTCAGATACTTGAACAATTTCGCGATATCGTCCCCAGCCTCGGAGACGGCTTGACGTGCTTTTGCGGCGTCCCCAGGTTTTCCGTCGGCTCGAGTAAAGCTCTCTCCAAGTCGGATGAGTTCCTTCGTTATTTGCTGGCGGAGAGCATTCGGGGACATCGAGTGCAGGCGTTCGATTGCTTCGGCAAAGGGAGCCCATGGATTTATCTCCTGCAGGTCGATCATCGCCGGCATAGGGAGCCGACACTTCGCATCCCAGGCCGCCGAGTGCTCGAGGTGGAGAACTCGATTGCCGGTGACGCCGATAGTCTTTTTGGCTGGCCCTGACTGAATCCTTTTGGCGACGTCGTCGAACGTCGCGAACGCGACCACGTCAGCGCTCGCTGCAATTACGCCGACAGCCTTGGTATGGATCAATGGGACGTACTTGTCGTAGTTCTCGCCTGACGGATTTTTAACCGTCGTGAGCACGGAGTGGCCGAGCATGATCACGTTCATGCCTTTCTTCAGCCGCAGTTGATCCAGGGAGTGAACGAGCACTCGCCACTCGGCCTCGGCAATATTATATCCCTTGCCGAACCCGAAGCCCTCGATCGTCGTCGGCTTATCGCCGTCACGGCCCATTGGAGCCTCTGTGATGAGCATCCGCCATAAGAGCGACTCGAGCTCTCCGAGGTCCTCGATGACCAGTGTCTTGTACGGATGCTCGCTGAGCAGTAGGTCGTTGATGGCGTCGAGGATGTCTCGATAGGACGGCTCAGGTGGCAGTGGATAGCGTGCGACATTGAGATGTTCGGTCGCATTTCCGAGGTCGAGAAAGATCGGCTCGGGCGCATCGGCGGCAAGACTGCTTTTTCCGATTCCTCGGATTCCGTACACCACCAATCTTTTCGCCGTGACGAGCGGACCTTTTTTGACGTCGCCGAGTTTCGAGACTCGCGCTGCCGGCGCGTTGCGGTTGGCAGATTGCGCTGCCGGCGCGGCGCCATTGGGCGCAGGTATAGGACGTGGCATTGGAGAAGCCATCTGGACGAGCCTCCTTCGCTCGAACTCAGGGCAGTTGCGCAGTCGACTCAGTACGAGTGCGACGCGGAAAACGTAGAGTGTCAGCTATATCAGCAGCACCCAGACAAGCGTCCCAGAAAAAACAACGCGAGCCATATTGAAAGCAGGCATCTGGGTTTCTCGGGGCGACGTCGAACATCTCAGCGACTCGCGCAAGGTGAATCGTCTGGAGAATGTCATTGCGCAGCTGTGACAGCTCATCGCCAGTGCGAACGATGATGGCGCGCTGGTAGTAGTCGGCCGGCCGCGCTGCAATGTCCTCGCAGATACGATCGTAGAATTCATCCGGCGTCTCGTCAGTCTCTCGCTGCCCGGCATAGAGACGAGGCAGCTCTTTCGCTGAGCCCTTTGTGTATTTGCGATCGGCGAGTGGAGTTGCGCGCTTTACCTTATGCGAAGGCTTTACGATTACGTCGTAGATAACACCGGCCACATCGTGCCCCAGCACTGCAGCTCCATCGATATAAACACCAATCTGCGTATCAACAGCAAGCCTTTCCCAATAGGACGATCCTGGCGACGTGTCAGACGAAGTGAATTTATGCTCGAGAACGAACACTCGACCGTCGTCGAGGTCACGCACGATGCCGTCCATCCGGCCGTTGATTACGTGTCCAGCCAGCTCGAATTCAAACGGAACCTCAACGCCTAGGACTTCCCATCGGACATGAGACCAACGCGTTCTGTAGCCATACAGGCTAGCCTGTAGCCTCGCTAGCTCGTAGGCGTCCGTTAACTTTGAGCGCAACTCCGGAAGTTCTTCCCCCTTGTCTGATCGAAGACAGTGTTCGAGAACTTCATGACCTACCGAGCCGAAGGCCTGGGCGTCGGTCTGCGGCTCGCCAAGGTCGAGGCAATAGCGGTAGTGGTAAAGCCTATGACAACGGTGCCAAGCGCGCATACGCGTGACAGACCATCGGTCTGCGCTCAAAATCCAGCCGCCTTCCTAAGGCGAGCGCCTTCTCCGCGGCAATTGCACGAGTGCCCGGTGTCACTGGCGTTGTTGAATGCGCACCCCATGCACGGCTTGTCGAAATTGCAGTCGTCACAGCGCGTGCAGTGCGCGTAGAAAGCAGCCGCGCGAATCTCGCGCAGACGGGTCACGTCGTCCTTGGCGATCGGCTTCATCTGGACGCGAGCTCCTGGTGCCATTCACCGGCCACCTCGCTCAGTGAGCGGACGGCAATCGGCGTGGTTCGGTCGAACGACCGCGAGTATCGCGTCGAGCCGCGGGTCATCCGCTTCTCGGCGTTGAGTGCCGCGCCGATCGCATAGCCGATGATCGCGAGATCCACGAGTGCATCTCGTCCGCCGTAGACATCCGGCGGGACGCCATAGACGGAGAGCCATGACGGGCCGATCACTTGGCCACCTTCCGTTTCCGCGCGACTCGGTCAACGTCGACCCCGTCAGCCCGCGTGGCCGCGACCCGCACGCCACACTTGGCGCAGACTGGGTACACGCCCCACCCACCGCACAGATCGCACAGGCGAGTCACGACAGCACCTCCGCGATCGTGTCCTCCGCCCCGGCGATAACAGCGTCAGTGAGCTCGTCGTCGCATTCGACGAGTGCGTACCCGTTCCACAACGCATCGCCCACGGATTCCCAACCGGGGTAGCCGGTCACGTCATTGCGACACTGACGCCAAACAGTGGCCAATCCGTCCGAGACCGAGACGGCATATTCGCCGCCGTCCGGCCCGTCGATCTCGAACGCTCGCTGACCCAGCGAGAGGGTTGTACGGCTACAACGTGAAGGGCCAGTGAGCGGCCCTGAATTGAGCGCGGCATCCATACTTTGTACTTTCTACAAAATATGGGCGGCCGTCAAGACTCAATTTTGTACTGTCTGCAAAGTACTCGAAACCTTAGGACAAGTGCTTCTGGTTCATTGGCCAGGAGTAGAACGGATCGAGACCGTGAGAGAGAGAGTATGGGTCCCGATGTATTTCGATGATCTTCCGCGCCAGGCTGAGTAACTCGAGATATCTGCGTGGATCAGCCTTTTGCAACTCGCGGCCGAGCACTGCCCACTCGTCTGGATCGTCCCGATAGTCTGCTGCCATGAGTGGAGCTTAGCGCGTGATTAACCTGGACTGTGTCAGAAACGCTCACCTCTTCTTGTAGTTCAGTCCTGACAGCCTCGACTCTTGGATCGACCTCTAGTGTGAGTCTGTGCTCGGCGAGCGCTCGGCGATCAGTCAGTTCCCGCTGCTGACCCATCCGCACTGACTCTTCTAGGGTGACCGGAATGTAAATCGGCTGGGGAATCCCAAGGACCGAAGAAATTTGTTGCGCGAGCACCACGAGCACCCTCTCACCGCTGCAGCAGCGCGAGACCTCCGCCGGGTCGTATGTAGCGCCGAATCGCACCCGCAGGTCTCGAATCAGCCTTGCCTGCGATCCCTTCATACGAGTTGCCGAGTACGCAGCGTCGATCCACCACTGCGGAGCGGGAAAGGTCTGTCTACGGGCGTCAGCTGTCTTCACGTTCCGAATGGTATCGGGGCTATAGGTTGTACACAGGTCAACTTGTCGAGACGAGCTTTCAACGTGTCTTGACGAACTTTGTACTCTGTGCAAGGTTGTCTCTCGATATGGCAAAGAACAAGGGTCTCGCAGGCAGGCGCCGCATGACCCCGTGGATCGGCGACTGGCTGCGCCAGGCCCGACAGGGGGCGAATGAGAGGCTCTCGGACGTCGCCGAGAGACTCAGGAGCGATATCTCAACAATCAGCCGACTTGAAACCGGCACCTGCACCTTCCCCGCCGACGATCTGCCCGTGATTCTGAAGGCCTACGGCCTCACTGCTCTTGAGTTCGCCCAACGAGCCTCCAAAGAGGCAGCCTAAGTGTTGTTCGCAAAGCGATCTGCCACTTTTGCCACTAGGAAATATTACCGTCAATATCTTTCTGATTTCATCACTGGTGACCACAGCGCCCTTCACGAGATCAGCATTGATCGAGGTGTCGATCGTCGCCATGGAATTGTCCGGAAAAACCTTTTCCATGCGTTTCCGCGGAGCCGTCGATGACCGCGGATTTATTCGCGAAAGTAGCCGGAGCCGGAGTTTCCGCGGCGCAGGTCGATGAGTCGGATCGCCGTGCTCGGCGAGTGCTATGCGACATCGTCGCCCGGCTCGGTCTCGACGTTGTAGTCGGGGCAACTGGACTGACCAAATCGCATATCCGTCAGGCGCTTGACGGAGAGGACGGCCGCTACTTCGACCAGAGGCTCCGGTTTCAGGTCCTTCGCTTCGCGACTGAGCAGGAGCGCACTGACTATCTGGATGCGTCGATGTCGTGCTTCGGGCGCAAGTCAGCGCCCGTGAGACCTCGCTCCGATAAGGAGCGCTTGCGCGACCTCGAATACAGAGTTGCCGCCCGCTTTGGCGAGAGCGGTGTTGAGCTAATCGACGACGAGAGGGTGAAACCTTGATTTCTTTTGCGTCACGTCGCTGGCTGGCCAGATGCGCCCCGTCGGCCAATCGCCGTGACGGCAGACCCGGCTGCGAAATCCGGGGTTTCCTTTTTCAAAGGAGTACCAGTGCTCGCTCTTTTCCTTCTGAGCTGCGCGTATCTGCCGGTCGTACTCGTCCTCCTCGACGTCAAGCGACGAGAGCGCCGGTCGTATCGAGAGCTACTCCACGACGAGGCAAAGCCGGAGCTGGAGGCAATGGCGCGTGAATGGGAGGCTCGGCGATGAGCGAAGCATCCGGGGTGACCGTTTCCTGCTCGGCTCTGTCCGACACGCGATTCGATGCCCTCGCCAGAATTTGCGGCCTGGCAGACGCGGACCACGCGCGGGGGAAAATGCTCCGCTTGTGGAATCAGTGTCTGCGCGAGCAGTCGTACGTCGTGACGGTGGAGGACGCGGAGGCGATGCTCGGAGCTAACGCGGTGGACGGCCTGACGCGCGCCAGGCTTGGCGAGGTCGTTGACGGCGGCATCAGAATCAGGGGCACCAAGGGCCGTATTGAGTGGCTCGGCGAGCGGAAGGAGCAGTCCGCATCCGCTGGTCGCGCGCGCTCCGCTGGAGCGCGAAGAGACGCGAAAGGTAGGATGCTGCCATCGGTCTCTCACACCGTTTTTGCCGAAAACCCAGCGGTCGCTGGGTCCGCTGGACCAGCGCTCGCCAGCACGAGCCCAGCGGAGTCCAGCCCTTCTTCTTCTTCTTCTTCTCTTTCAGAGAAGAAGATCCCAGAAGTGCCTTCGGCTCCGCCTCCGGCACTGGAGCTTTCGGTGCAGGAGACCCGGATCGAGCCCAAGCCAAAACCCAGAGACCGACCGACCGGAGACCACCAGCGGGTCATCGACGCTTTTTGGACGGCGTTTGAGAAAGCGCACGGGGTCAAACCGACCTACACCGCCGACGTCGGAGCCCACGCGAAACGCCTTCTCACGAGCCATTCTGCCGACGAAGTCGTCCGGAGACTCGAGAACTTTTTCGCGCGCCCGCGCCACCAGTGGCCCGAGAGTCGCGACTGGGGGACCTTCGTCAAACACTTCGACAAGTGGGCTGTCTCGTCGGTACCGGCTTTTGTTCCACCGGCGTACGAGCCGATGCCACGGCGGAGCAAAGCCCTGTGAATCACCGCCGCCATGCAGACCTGGACGCCGAGGCTGGCGTCCTTGGTGGGATATTTCTAAATAATTCCGCACTTGGCTTGGTCTCCGATCTCGAGGTCGAAGATTTCTACGACCCGAAGCACCAGGCCGTTTTTTGCGCGATGCGAAATATCGAGCACGACGGCGTCGACGCAATCGACCCGATCACGGTCGCCGCCGAGCTCAAGCGCCTCGGGAAGGCAGCTCCGCTGGGTGGTCCGCTGGGCGACGCTGGGTGCATTGGCTTTTTGCTGGAGCTTTCGCTGCACGTCCCGACCGCGAGCAACGTCGAGCGATACGCCTCGCTGCTGAAAAAGCATCGGACCTCCAGGGAACTAAAACTCGCCGCGGCCGAGGTCATCGAGCGACTTGGTGGCAACGACGAGGATTTCGAGGGAGACGAAGCTGTCCAGTGGGCGCTTAATCGCCTGCTCCGTATCCGATCGCGAACTGACGACGTCGGCCGAGTTCTCGGTGATCTGATTCGCGAGGAGCTGGACTCCCTCGCCGCCGACCTTGAAGCGATCGAGAGAGGCGAGCGCGTGGTTACTGGGCTTCCGACCGCCTCGCGAAAGCTCGACGCCGGGACCGGCGGCCACCCGATCGGCGCCGTGTCGCTGATCATGGGCGCGACCGGTCACGGGAAATCGACCTACCTCGGAGCCTCTGCGCGTGAGACCGTCCTGGGAGACGACCTCGCGTTTGTGTATTCCGGCGAGGATCCGCTCAAATTTTGGGGCCAGCGCGGCGCAGCCCAGGACTCCGGCGTTCCGACTGAGGCGATCGCGCGTCGCAGGAATCTGGACCACGCGCTCCAAATGCGCTCCCCTGGCGAGTTCGCTTTTCGTCGCCTGCAGAAAGTACGAGAGCAGCTGTGGCGACGTCGCGAGGTGATTATACCGTCGGCGAATTGGAGCGTTGACGACATCATCGCCGACGTCCGCAGCCGTAGGCCGAGGATGCAGTCGTCACTCGGCGGACGAAAACGGCGACTGGCTGTTTTTATCGACTACATCCAAGTAGTTCGGATGGTTTATCCGCGTGGAGTCGAGAAGCGGACCGAGGCGATCGCGAACGCAATGAACCGATTGCAATGGCTTGCTCAGGGCTGCGGCATCCCGGGTGAAGAGTGCGCCGTGGTGGTTGCGTCCCAGGTCAAAGACGACGTGGTCAAGGAGCGCCGTGCCCCGAGAATTGACGATTGGGCCGACAGCTACGCGACTGTAAAAGTTCCGAAGCTCGTAATCGGAATCAACAGACCGGGGAAGTACGACCCAAAGGCAAATCCGATTCTCGGCTCTCTCGACGTGCTTAAGCGAAACCAGGGCGACGATGAGGTTCACGCGGATGTGATTCTTGATCTAGCGATTCATTCGATTCGAGATATCGATGACACAGGATCTGAACTCGACCTCCAAACTCAACTGGGAGGTGTCCCGTGACCGACCGGCAGCTTTATCGCAAGATCCGATATTGGTCGCGCGTTGCCGAGAAACGCTGCGTCGACTGCGCAGCTTGTCTCCAGCCGGGCGACCAGCGCAGATGTCTCGAGTGCAGGGAGCATTCTGTTGCGAGAGCGTCCCGCTACAGGAAAACGCGAGACGGTAAAGACGTGCTCAATGCCGGGAACCGTCGCCGCAGGGCGGAGAAGGCTGCTGCAGGAATCTGCACAAATTGCTTGAGGCCGGCGGAGCCCGGGCGTAAGTCGTGCGCAGTGCACCTCGCTAGTCAGAAGCTCCGACAAGCGAAGTACTTGGACCGCAGAGAGGCGTCGTGCTGATTCTCGGAGTGGATCCAGGTCTGGCGAATTGCGGGTGGGCGCTGCTTGATAGTCGCGATGCACGAGTCCGCGACTGCGGGACTGTCGTCACGGGCTGCGAAGATGAGACCGGCGACATGCAGCGACGCGCCGAGGAAGTTCTCGTCGCCATTCGCCCCCGGGTATCCCTGGCCGACCTCGTCGTCATCGAGTGGCCCAGCCCGGGCGGATTCGGGCGTCCGACCGAGGGAGAGGCCATCTGTCCGGTGTGTCGGACGACAAAGAAATCGGGCAACGCGAAATCAGCAGCGCAGACGAATGCCATTGCGGGCGGCGTCCTCGGTCTGGTAATCGCTTCCAAGAAGGATCATCTGACGCCGGTGCCTATTACCTGGCGCAGAGCCCTCGGATGCCACCGAGGCAGCGATGTCGACCTGCACAAGCGACTGGCCGCAGTCTACCGGCGCACAGCCGCACGATTAACCAAGGGTGCCCTCCCTCACGTTCTTGACTCAATCGGCCTGGCCCTATTCGGCCGACTCAAGGCCGTAAACCTTCTCTCTCAGAGGACTCAATGATGCAGACGGCAGAAGAAAGTTACCAAGCCCCACCGTCGGTGCGACGAATTTTCTCGCGTGAGATTCCGCATATCCTCTCTCGAGACGAAATCCACGACTACGGCAAGCGGCTTGCGCGTCGAAAAGTCGAATGGGATGTGCTCGACGAGAAGCGCAAAAACGTTGCCGCCCAATTCAAGGGCCAACTCGCCGAGATTGGGTCGGACGTTGATCGACTGACGGCCGCGATCGACAGCGGCGAGGAAATGCGCACGACCGCCTGCTACGAGCTGGTTGAGGGTGCGCACGTGATCGTCCGGCGCGCGGACACGCACGAGGAAGTAGATCGGCGTCCGGCGCTTCCGTCCGATCTGCAGGAGTCCCTTCCAGGAATGGAGGAGGAGGACGACTTCAACGGATTCAATCACCAGGTCAAGTACGAGGACGAGCCCGAGCTTGTGACGTCGTCGGCCGGCGACATCGTGGCGCACATGCCCGACGATGAGGGAGAGCTTCCGTCCGAGGAGCCGATCCCGCCCCCGCCGGCCAAGGGCAAGCGAGGCAGAAAGGCGAAGACGTCATGAGCATTCCCGATCTGCGCACTCGAGGATCCAAGGTCGCCAGCGCTGTCGCCAAGCCTCTGTATGCGATCGTCTGGGCGGTCGCGATTGGGACTGCGATTTACGGCGTGCTGATTCTCGAGCGCAAATACGTCGACTGGATGCTGGGCGGATGAATTGGTCCACGACGGCAGCGATGGGCGGGCGGCGCCGAAGGTCAAGGCCAAGAAGAATGGCGAGCGACACTTCGCGGAGGATTTTAGCCCCGGCGCTCGTCTTGTCTGGCCGTCCCCTCCTGTCGTGCGTCGCGGTCCCCTGCGTGAGCTGGCGCCAAGTTCACGCGGGGTCTGTTCGTTCGCAATCAGCGGCGCAGCATTTGTCCGATTCGAGGCAGCCGGCGGTCTCGGAGAGCCCACGGAAGTAGTCCCCGGCCAACCGTGTAAGGAGCAGCAGTGAAGCAGGAGTACTCGACCGATGCCCTGGGAGAATCTCCAGGAGGAACTGCGGGAACTATTCGACGAGCCAGCCGCGCATCGACTGGAAGTAGCCGTCGAGAAGTACTGTCAGTCGCGCAGCGCTCAGCAAAAAGAGCGTCTAAAAGAGCGGAGTCGTCGTTGGCGTCTGGAGAATCCAGACAAGCTCCGAGAAAAGAATCGAAACTACAAGCGGCGGCGCCGCCTTCAGAATCCAGAAAGAGCACGAGAGTTAGACAGGGCATCCGCCCGTCGTCGACGCATCACAAACCCGGAAAGGGTGAAGGAGTTGGGACGGCAGAACTACTACCGGAATCACGAACGAGAGAAAGAACGCCGGCGCCGCAACTATCGCAAGAATATAGAACGCGAGAGGGCCAACAAGCGCCTGAGCTACGAGGTGAATCGAGAGCGGATTCTCGCAACGAGAAGAGCTCAATATGCAGCGAGGAAGTCAGAGCGCTATTGAGTCTTCCGCATATCCAGTGCGTCGTGCGTCTTATTAGACGCGGGTCATTCCATGGAAACGATCTGACTCTCGCGATCGGATCGCCACGCAATGGCAGACCCGGAGAACCTGATGCGGGTGCCTGGTCCGAGAAGCTGCTTCGTATTGCTGAGAGTGCGGGATGGATAACACGAGGCATCTATCAGCCAACGACCCAGCAGATGTTTTTTGGTGTTGGTGGCATGTCAGGTTATCTCCTCCGCCGCGAGAGGCTTGCGGGTTCCAGTGACCTCGGATCGTCGACCGTTCTCTATCACTGGATTACGAATTGGGAAGTCTGGTGTCGCGCTGAAAGACATTTGCCGGAGGTTTCGCAATGACAATGGCCCCCTGTACGCTACGAACCGACTGCGTTCGCACTCTCGGCCATGCCGGGGGGTGCAATTACGAGCTAGAGGCCAGCGGCGGTGCAATAGAACCATCTAGCGACAGTGCCAAAGCGGAGCGCTGGGAAAGCGACGCCGAGGGCGTCTGGTTGGTGACCAGCGACGGCCAGCGCACACGCTGCCAGCCGGTCCTGACGTACGCCGGACCATTGACGAGAGGAGTCCTTGAACTCGTCTATTCTGAGCGCGTCCGCCAGGACAAGCTCCGCGATGGCGGGCGTTTTCCGAACACACTCGCCGATCCGGGAATGAGCGACTTGGGGCGCATTACTGCCCTTGGCGAGGAATACGGCGAGGCATGCGAGGCACTCCAGGAAGCCATCGGTTCGGTGAATAACCTCAAAGGTGCCGAGCTCCGCAAGGAGCTGATTCAGTTGGCTGCGGTTGCAGTGGCGTGGGTGGAATACCTGGAGATGCGCGGCCAATGACGCGGGTGCCGGTCATAGCCTGCGATCTCGACGGGACGCTGGCGAGTTACTCGACGTGGAGGGGGATTGCGCATATTGGCGACCCAATCGAGGGGACCTTGCGCCGGGTCAAAGCGGCCTTGGAGCGCGGGTGGCGCGTGGAGATATTCACGGCCCGGGTCGCCTTTGACGCCTGGCGAGAAGACGGGGAGTCCGTCGAAGATGCCCGTCGGCACATCGAGGCCTGGTGCGAGAAGCACATTGGCTGTCGGCTTCCTGTGACCGCTGTCAAGAGCGGCAAGTTCGACGAATTCTGGGACGACAGAGCGGTCTCCGTCTCGATGAATTCCGCCAGAGGAATCGACGCATTCACACATCGGATGTCCTTGTGGGAGGAGTTGCGGTGAAGAACGCCCAGCACAGCGGGGCCACCTGCGAGCACGGCTCCCCTCCTATTGCCGTGGAGCTCGCTCGGTACACGCTGGGCGAGATAGATCTCGATCCCTGCAGCTCCGCCTACTGGCAGCGGTACACGACCAGGGCTGGAAGTTTCTTCGATCGCGAGCTAAACGGCCTGACCCAGGTCTGGAGCGGTTGCGTGTTCGTTAACGCCCCGGGCGGAGACAAGGAGCGCGGCGAGCGCAGTCAGGTGCGAGCGTTCTGGGAGCGTCTAGTCGAGCACTGGATCGCCGGCCGAATTGACGGCGCGTGCTGGCTGAGCTTCTCCCTCGAGCAACTGGTCCAGCTCCAGGGTAGTCCAGCTCACCCGCTGCAATTTCCGACCGTCGTATTCTGCGAGCGCCTCGACTACCTGCGTCGCCCGGCTGACGGCGGCCCTCCCTCTAAGGGAGGCGCACCTACGCACGGAAGCGCCATGTCGCTCCTGCCGTCGAGGAGATTCGCGTCTGACGCCCGAGCTCAGACGAAACGCTTTCGCGACCGAGCATCGAGTCTTGGAGCCCTAACAAGGAGTTTTGCGCTATGAACGCAATCGCCCGAGAGCGCCAGTATCACAACCCGCTGGTTGAGCAGCAGAGGCGCGGCTTCTGCGTCTACAACCCCAAGGCGCCGACGCACGTCTTTGTCCAGTACTACGGACCTGGCTGCTATCTCCCAATCTGGGGAGAACCCAAGACGGCCAAGGTGTACGACACCTGGACGGCTGCCAACGCTGCCGCCACCATGCTCGGCGGTGTTGTGACGACAGTCCCACGCCACAACGGCCACGGTCGCGAGTGGGAGATTATTACTGACACCGAGGCCCGATGAGCGCCCCCAGGATCGTCCTGGAGGCCGAGCGGATCGGGGTGACTTTAACGGGTCGGCCGCGATATCGCTGGTTTTGTATCCTGCCCAACGGCGCCCGCGCTGTCCTGTGCGTGGACGATCACATCGGTACGGCTGACGATCTGGTGCGAAACGCAACCAGCGCGATAGCCGCCTACGAGGCAACGGAGTCTCTCGATGCTCCGACCGTCAAGTTGCTACGCGAAGGCCCCTATCGATGAGCCCCACGGTCCAGAAGGGGCTATTTGACGATGTAGCCAACCAACTTGAGACGCCGTGGTGGGCCTGTCTCGGAGGCTGTCTGGCAGCAGCTGGAGTGCTCGCCGACGGCTACATCAAACGGAATCAAAAGCGCCGGCGTGCTGCCGAAGCGATGGCCGAGCGCCGGCGCCGAGAGTCAGAGGCTGCCGCGCAGGCAGCGCTAGACGTAATTCCACTGGCAAAGGTGGAGCTGCCCAGGACGGTCAGGGACTGTCGCGGCCCGGGAATCTGTCCCGTGATTCGCTGCGAATTCAATGTCTTACTCGACGTTCGACGAATCGAGAATGCTGAGTCGATAATCGTTGGAGCTCGCGGTGGACATGGTGAGGGCGTCAGTCTCGCCGGCAAGCGCAACTCCGCCGGTCAGGTCAAGATGAGGGATCTCGACGAGGCAGTCGACGCAGTCGTGGCCCTGGCGGAGAAAATCCCGTCCACCTGCGTCCTGGACTACGTCGAGAATCCAGATCTCATCCCGGGCCGTGATGAGCCGGAGGACGGCGGTCAGATCAACACCGCGCACATGACGCTCAAGCAGATCGCTCAGGTATTCGGGGTGACTCGAGAGCGAGTCCGCATGATCGAAATTCGAGCCCTGCACAAATTGAGGGCAGCTGAGTCGGCCGAGGAATTGGATCCAACGTTCGTTCCAGTCGGCGCTTTGACTGCGCGGTAGCGGCACGGAACGCGCCTCGCGAACCCAGTCGTGGCTGAGTGCGGGCAGGCAGCGACCCAACGGTCGCATCAGCACCAGATGCCCCGCAAGAAGCGAGTAGAGCCAGATAAGTATGCGAAAGACCGCAGTAAGGCGCAGTCTGACGCGTTAGTTGCTAACGCTCCTGCGCCCCAGCGCCTCGCCAGAGCGCTTGAGCTGCTCACACCAGCAAGAGGGCGACCCGGAAGGCCGTACGTCGAGGTCCAGTCGTCGTTGATGAGCGAGTTCGGCATTGGCGGTACGACGGCGGCAGAAGATCTGAGGCGTGCCTACGCCGTGATCAAGCAGCGCCTTCAGGAGACGGATATCGCCTCGGTCATTCGGACCGAGATGGAAGCGTTGGCGCGGGACTGTCATGCGCGCGGCGAGCGCAGCGTGGCCTCGGTAACCTGGTTCCGTCTTGGCCGACTCTCGGGACTCACGGATGAGTCCGAGGAAAGCCAGGCAAAGAAGCTCAGCGATGCTGGGCTTGCTGCGGCTATTGCGGCCGAGGTGGCGTTGAGGCTGGAGCGGATGAGCCTCGAGGAGATTGAGGCGTTGGTTGCACGGAAGAAGGAGTCTAAGTCATGACGACATTTGACCGATTTGGGCGCATTGCCTCCGGTTTTCGCCCGCCGAGATGCCGACATTGCAAGGAGATTCTGTTTCCCGAGACGCTGCCGAATGGATCGAATCCTCACAAGTGCGCGCTGCCAGATGCGGATCCGGCGAAGGAGGAGTCAGCGAAGTGAAAGAGCTCGTGCACATGTTTGTTGTCTGGGCGCTCGTCTTGGCGCTGATCGTATTAGCGCCGGCCGTAATAGGTATGATCGTGGGCGGAGACGCCACGACGGCGTGGGCAACAGCTATCGCCAGCTTGGGATGCTCGCTCATTTACACGGCCGTGAACCGAGGGGCGCCAAAGTGATGGACGAGGAGAGGATGCGCCGGATTGGCCTGGCCCGCCGCCGAGAGGAGTTCGTCGTCAAGGCGGGGGCCGTACTGCTGATTCTGGTCCTGGCAAGCATTGTCGCTGGCGTGCTGGCTGTCTACGGAAACTGGGCCTACGGCGACTGGGCCTGTGCTTTCAAGAAATGCGTGGTTGTCAAATGAGTACCTGCGACGACTGCGACGACGAAGCCCCGACCCTCATGGGCTGGCTCCGCTATCGCTGGGCTCGGAAGCGTGGCTGGTTTGCTCGGAGGCGAAAGCCGAAGGAGCTACCAGGGCGAAGCAAAAATCTAACCCTGATCGCCTACGAGGAGATGCTAACCCTGACCGCCTACGAGGAGATGCTCAAGAGCGTCTACACGGACGAGGTTATCGTTAGCCTTGGATGGGATCCTGGCGGTGTCGTGACGACGAAGTACAGGGCAGCAAAGCCTGACGACCGCATCATTGGTCTTGAGCAGTGGATTCCCAATGGCGCCGGCCCTTGTCAAAAGTGCAAGCTGCCGACCGCGGGATCGAGTAACGGTCCGCTGCTCTTTCGCTTCGTGATATCGAGACTTTTCTACAGGCCATGCGCAAGGCGCCGTGGTGATTTCAGTGGCTCCATCGGCATCAATCCATCCGGTCTGTGAATGGCAGGGCCCACTCCGCCGAACGATCGAGCGCTGCCGTTGCGGTCTGCCGTTCGTTGCGCACGACGAGACCACGTGGACCTGTGTTGGCTACCTTTCTCCGCCAGGCCACGATCACGATAGCAATTGCATGTACCGAACTTACTCATGTTCTGAGGGCCATGGCTCACGACTTCATTTGCGCCGCACTTGCCCAGTGTGCGATTGGGTCGGTCGCTCCTATTGCGGAGTTTGCCGTGCGGTGAATATCGAGTCGTGGCCGGACCTGGGCGGTGAATGATGCAACCCGTTGTCCGCATCAACTTTCGCGATCCTATCCCCGAGGACCTGCCGTACATCCTCGACAGCTGGCGTCAGAATTGGCGTCTATCGGAGCGCTGTCGGCGACTACGTGGACCGGAGTACCGAGCCTACTTCGGCTCAGTGGTGACCGACGGTCTATTACAGGACCCCGATACAAGGCTTCTCGTGGGCGCCAGCCAGACGGACCCAACGTGGATCTGGTCGTGGCTCTGTTACACGCCGGGTCCGGTAGTCACGGTGCACTTCGGATCTGTCCGGCGCGAGATACGAGTTGAGGGCGGTAGCCAGCCATTGCCGCTGCGCCGCATTGGACTCTTCACGCGGATGGTCGCTGCTGCTGGAGTGCGCGACGATTTGGTCTACACGTTTCAACCATCCGAGCGCACGAATAGGAACTCGAAGCGGAATCTCGGGGTAGAGCGCGGGCTGATATCAGCAGCCGGGAATGCCGGCATCAGCGTTGTGTATCGCAGCGTCGAGGACTTCCTCGGCCGAAGGAGAAATAGATGAAGGGTGACGCGCGTGACACTGATGTCATAATTCCCGAGCTCAAAAAAGCTATTGAAAGGCTTAGTTCTTTATACTCGGAGGCTGACCGCGCGGTCGAATGTTGCAAGGCCGCAGAGGAGAAATTGCGCCTCTTGAACGATGAACTCCATCAGAGCGGCATCGAGAAAAGGAAGTTGATCAAGGAGCTTGTTCTTAGCCTTGGTGCTTCTGGCGACGAATCTGAATGGGAGGGCTAAATGACGTCCGTCCTCTACAGCATCCATTTCTACGAGCCGCTCACGCTCCCAGGCCGCAAATCGATCACAGATATCGAGCCAGCCGGAAAAGAGCACAGCGACGTCCGTGTTCACGTCGGAGCCGATCGCGTCTTCATCACGGCACCGACGAATGGATCGATGACCGAGGCGGCCCGAGTCGAGTGCGGGGCCAATGGAATTGTGCCGGCGAGCGCCTATGTGACTGTCTCCGTGCCTGTTGATCGCTGCTTGCTGCGCTACGTGGGCGATAGCGACGGTCCGCCGCAGGGCGCAGTGTTGGCGCCGACGAAGGCTTTGCTCGACGCAAGAGCCGACTTCGCCTCTGTACAGGCCGCGCTCCCCGCGCAACCCGTGGTGGCTGAGTCTCCGCCAGAGCAGCCGATTTATGCGCCGCCCCCAACTCCAGTTCGTCGGCCACCGGGGGCGCGTAAGCCGTTGGTTCCGCCACCAAGTGAAATCGTACTACCAGAGGAGAAGCCATGAAGAATCAGTCGGGTAATCAAATGAAGGAAATCATGGAGGAGTTCTTTTCCTTCATGGAACAAAGGGCGCCCTCCCTTAAGGAACTGCCATCCATGATGGCGGGATTCGTGGCGGATGAGGTCCGCAGGGGTTCGCGCAAGAGGAAACTGTGAGGCGAAGGGGAAGACCCTGGACCTGGGAAGATAGGCTGATCTGGCTGGTCGCCTTCGTATTTGCCCTGGGCATTGTGCTGCTTCCCCTTGCCTGTTACGGCGAGTTCGCCTACGGGGATTGGATGTGCGGTTTCAAGAAGTGCGTGACGGTGAAGTCGTGACAGATGTGAGTGACCCCATTCTCGTCCCTCGCCGCGGCCTCCCTGTCCAGGTCGTTGTTTCTGGCGGCCAAACTGGCGCCGACCGAGCTGGGCTGGACGCCGCTATTGCCGTCGGCATCCCGCACGCTGGCTTCTGTCCCAAGGGGCGACTCTCCGAGGATGGTTCCATTCCCGAGCAATACAGGCTCGAGGAAGCATCGAGCTCTAGCTACACGCAGCGCACGGCGCTAAATGTCAAACACGCAGCGGCCACGATGCTCTGTCACTTCGACGGCGAGCGCCTCACCGGGGGATCGCTTTTGACGCAGAAGCTGTGCAAAAAACACAATCGCCCGTTGCTGATGGTTGGTTTGCACCCGACGCTCTCGCCGAGCAACAAGCGAGTGGCCGACGTGATCGCCTGGCTCAAGAAGCGCCAGGTCACGTCACTGAATATCGCCGGCCCACGCGAGAGCAAGGCGCCCGGTATCTACGACGCGGTGTTCGAGTTCTTGTGCCGCGTCCTGGGTCGAGAAGTGGCCGACGATGCACCAAGTCAGCCGGCCGACGAGCCTCTAGTTTGGGTGCCAGAAGGAGTGCGGTGAGATGGATTGCCCGGTGGAAATACGAGCCGCTGAGCTGATCGCGGCTGAGATGGATTTCCAGGACAGGGAGGCGAGAGGGAAGAAAACAAGAGCTCCAGGCTGGACCGAGGACGAGGAGCGCGGATGGAGTGCTTGGTTTTATGGATTAGATCCTCTGGATGGCGAAGAATCTGTCGGCTGGCTGGTGGCTGTTGCATTTCACGGCGACGGGTCGTGGGCTGTCGATCCACCGGGCTGGCGGGCGGTGAATTTCTGCAGTGGTTTTGGACGCCGGAAGGAGTGAGGTAAATGGGCGAATTCCCGGGTCTAATCGATTTCTTTGTTACCGATGACACGACTGAGGGTGTCGTTATCGGTTGGCGCGACGGGTATCTCGTCGTGCTCGTTTCTGACCGCACGCTGAAGGTTGTTGACCCAATGCGCGTTCGGGTCACGGGCAAGGCCGTCTTCAACGCCTCGGACGATGAAGGCGAAGTAATTATCGAGCGGCTCAAGGAGAAAGCCTGCGCGTGATTGCGCTGGTTCTGATTTCGCTCGCCACGCTGCTGGCGGAGAAAGCCCGCCGCCGTGATTTGGCGACAAGGAATCAGGAGCAAGCTGCTTCTTGTCAGGAGCGCTTTCGCGAGCTCGCGGCTCGCTGCCGGGCTGTCTACCACCCGAAGCAACGAGCGGGGTATACCAGCCGGGCCAAGCGGCAGGCGACGAAGACGACTCGCCGCGCCGGCAAGACGCACGGCGGATGCCGCGAGACGATGGCTCGCTGCCTCGAGGCCGCCAACTTTCGCGTCACCTATTGCAATGAAACGCGTGCTGAAGCGAAGCGCCTGGCTTGGCGCTCCGACTCGCGGGATGGCTGGCGTGACCTCATCGAGCAGCTCGGACTACGCGTCGCAAAGAACCGCGACGACTTCGACCGCAATCCGAAGACGGACGTCTACGTCAATGAGTCCGAACTTATTATTGATTTCCGCAACGGCTCGCAGCTCAGCATTTTTGCCGCTGACCGTCCTGAAGACGCCGACAAGTTTCGCGGTGGCGACAAACACATCGTCTGGGTTGACGAGGCCCAGAAGTTCCCATCCCTCGAATACTTCGTCGACGAGGTTGTGGTCCCCCTCCTGGCCAAGCCGGGCGACGAAGCCGGTGAGCTCTGGCTGTCCGGCACGCCGTCGAAAAATCTCAGCGGTCTCTTTTTCGAGGTAACTAAGGAGCCCGAGCAGGGGCCACGAGCCCCGGGTTGGGAAGTGCACGAGTGGTCGGTCACGGACAATCCGCGCTACGGCAGCACAGCGGAGGAACGCTGGGCGGCAACGGCTGGTGCGGTACTCGAGGCCAAGGGCTGGGATATCAACGACCCGCCCCCGCAATTCATTCGTGAGTGGCTGGGTAAATGGACAACGGGCGACGCGCTTTACGTCTACGCGGTCCACGCGAAGCCTCCTGTGGTTTACGCTCTGTCACGCGTCAACAGCGAAGGGTTCTACGACCACACCAAAGCGGTTGCAGACTTGCCACAGCTCGTCACGAGCGAGGACGGCAATCAGGAGCCGATCACTTGGTATTTCGCGCTAGGCGTGGACTTCGGCCATTCCGACCCGTTTGCCTGGGTGCTGTGGGCCTTCTCGCCGCAGGTGGCCGAGATCTACGAAATGGGGAGCTGGAAGCGGTCGGGACTGATCACAGATCAGATGCGCGTGCGCTTGCACCGTGTGTACGAGCAGGTCGCGGGCGCGCTGGTGACGTTCCGGGGCGATGCGGGCGGAGCTATGGCCAAGTCGACACTCGAGGGCTGGCGCGAAGCGATGGGCCTGCCGATCGAGGACGCCGAGAAGCACGGCAAGGAAACGTGGATCGATCTATTCAACGGCGAGATTTACGCCGGACGCGTCCTCTACCGGAAGGACTCCGCGTTGCTCGCGGAGCAAAAGGAACTGCACTGGAAGGTGCTGGGGACCGGCAAGCGCGTCGAGTGGAAAGACCGCACCAATGCGAACGGCGAGAAGCTCGGCAACGACGCGTCCGACGCATCGCTCTACGCCTACCGCGACATGGTTGCGCGTCGTCTCGAGTTCACCGGCCCACCGAAGACCGAAGCCGAACTCGATGCTCGCCGTGCTCGTCGAATGATCGAGAGCATGAGTCGTGCATCAGAGCCAGCCGACGAGTACGAGCAAGAGGGCTGGTCGTAAGGCCGGGCCGAGGAGCATCAGCGGAAATGGCTCACCAGACAGCGACTGACGATGACACCGCCGAGCGATGGTTTCGCGAGGGCGAGGACGCGGAGAGCGTGCCCGAAGCGCGATGGTTTCGCGAGGGCGAGGACGCGGAAAGCGTCCCCGAAGCCTGGGACGATTACGCGAACGTCACAGTGGGCGGGCGGTGGCTCGAGAGGCATGCTGCCGCGCTGGACGCTGCGGCGGCTGCTGCTGAGGCGGAGCGAGAGAAGGCTGCGGCGGCAGCGGCTGTGCGGTCGAAGATCGCCGCTGTTCGCAGCAAGGGAGTCCCGCCCGTCGTTCATCGCGGCGATGTCCTATTCACCCTCGGCGCCGAGATTCAGTCGGCAGCTGCTGAGCTGCAGCGCTTGATGACCTTCGAAGCCGAAGTCAGGCCTGCACTGGAGCGGCTGAAAGCGTTCGAGGCCAGGGTGGTTCAGGCCGCGAAATCGCCGTCAGGGTGGCTCTTGCTCAGGGAAGAGCTGGGAGGCGGCAAGTGAATCGCATCAAAGCAGTTACGCTCTGCGAGCCCGATGACTCATTCAACTTCGAGCCGGGAATGCGCATTGCGCGCGGCAGTGACTGGTGGCGACCGCCATCTCATGTCGTTGAGCGGGTCGACGTCGAAACTGGGACCGCGATCGTGCGCGAGGCGACGCGCCGGGAACGCTTTCTCTGGATTGTCAGCCTGCCGTATCGCTGGGTGCGGCGACTCTGGGCTCGTTTGCGCTGGAGTGGCAAATGAGTTCGGTCATGGACATAGCTGGCGACGTCATTCGGTCGTTTGTGCTCGGACTCACTGAGTCTGGATTCTCATTTGTTGACGATCGCTTCTGGTTCAGGAGTGATACTGGCAACCTGGTGTCGTTGACGCTCAGCTGGCCATACGGCAGCGGCCGGAGGGGTGCAGAGGTGGCAGGTGAATAAGAGAGAGGTGATAAGGGTGTATGCCCAGATCACTGTCGCCCGCTGCAGTGATTGTCCATTCGACTACGACGACACGTGCACTTTGACTGACGACGGACGTCTGATTTATATCAACAGCGACGGGACATCGGCTGATATTCCGGACTGGTGTCCTCTCCGCAAGAGAGATGTGCGCGTCAGCCTTGCGGAGGCCGTCGAATGACACTGCTCACCGACGCTGAACTAGCGCGTCTAGATGCCGCCGTTGCCGCTTGGCCAAAGGAGCCGGCCGAGATTCGGCATCATCGGGCGAACGACTGGGACGCTGTCACCCAAAAGGCTTTCGAGAGGGTGAATAGGCACAATTTCTCCTCGGGTGCGGGATTACCGATTCTGCCCGCGAGGCAACCGCATATATCCAAATCCCTCCTTGACCTCTCTGATGAGGACTCATGACCGCCCCAATTCTCGGCCCCGTTGACGAGCCCAGTGCCGAGCGCTATGAGCCTCGCTCTGTCAGTGATCACTGCGAGGCGGCCAAAGACCTGCTCGAGTTCCTCCGTAATCGCGGCATCCGCTGTGATGTCGTCGAGGTCGGCAAGAATGGCGTGCGGCTCGTCGGCGTAGTCGATGATTATCCGCGCAAGCGGATGGCGTCGGCGGCGCCGGTGAGTGGTGACATGCGTGATTTCGAGGAAGAATGATCCGGATCCATCCTCTGGGTGAAGCGATGTGGCGCTCGATCGCCATTGCTGAGTCAGTCAGGCGTCTGCCGCCTGAGGAAATGGCGCTAGGACTCGGGCGTGTCCTGTCCGCCCTCAATTTCCGCATCAGCAATCTTGAGACGCGGTCGCTGTTCTCCGGGTGGCCGCTCTCCGAGTGGCCGTTTAAGAAATGATTTATGGCATGAATACTTATCCTTTCGATAAGGATCGGAGACAGGTGAATCCGGGGCGCTGCCCGGCCCCCTTCTGCGGTGCATCAACGTTGCCTGATGCGTGGTTTACGCCAGTGCTGTTCGAGAGTGACAGGCGATACAGCTTTGCCGATCCGGATCCTGACCTTCGCTGCGTTGCGTACAAGATGTGCACGTGCGCCAGTGAGCCATGCCGGGAATGGGCATGGCTTAGGGCCAGTGACATAGGATGCAGTCAAAGGGCCGATCTGGAGCGAGTGGCTGTCTTTCGCTGGCGCTACTGCCCCGAGGTGCCTCGCGAACTTGGGGGCAATGGACGGAGGGAGGGGAACGGCAACATTTGGTTAGATCGGGATGTGCTCGATCGGTACCGGAAGGACCGTGGCCTTCCTCCAATCGACTGGGACAAGGCAGTGATCTAGATGGAACCAACCGAAGTCGTCCTATCTGGCACTCGCGCCGAGCAACGTGCCGCATCCGTCGAGGCTGCTCGTGATGGACGGTTCTGGGTCGAGCCGCTCGCCGACGACAAGGAACCAGTTCCCCAGATTCACGGCAAGGTCTATCCGTGGGCCGAGCAGCTGAGGTCAGTCTGGAAGCGCATGGCGCGCCAGGACCGCGAGCACGATCTTATTTACGAGAACCGCCAGCTCCGCTCGGGCGGCAAATACCATCCCGGTGTACGCGCGTTGCAGATGGCCGGATTCGACACGTCGAGACTCTTCGTTACCACGAGCATTGTTGAGACGTTCAAGAACCGATTGGCAAGGCGCAAGAGTTTGCCGATGTTCGTCGTCGACGATGCCGAGTGGTCTCTCAAACGCAAAGCGCAGGAATTTCGCCGCTGGCTCCACGGCAAGCTCATGGAGTCCAAATACGATCGACTCCGTCCGCGCATCATCCTCGACGCGCTGGTCCGCGGAGATGGGGTGGTTTACGTCGACGAGACCGATGACGACGTGTTCATCGAGCGCGTCCACCGCTCTGAGTTGTTGATTGACCCGTACGAGGCCGAGCAGGGGACCGAGGCTGTTCGCACGATGCATCGGTTCCGTACCGTGAGTCGTGATGCGCTTCTGGCACGCTTCCCTGACCACAAAGAGGCCATCATGGCCGCCCCGGCGGCCCCTGAGCGCGGCGAATCTCATCGCTCAGACTGGCTGGCGTCGACGAACGGAATGGGCCAGCGTGACGTCATTGACTTCGTGGAAGCGTGGCATCTGCCGTCCGGCAGCTGTGGTGATGACGACGAGGAAACGGACGGCCGCTACGTTGCCTGCCTCGCAAATGCAACGCTCGTCTACAACGAGTGGCGCGATGAGCGGTTCCCGTTTCCGCGGCTGAGCTGTTTCCCGTCGCAGACTGGGTTCTGGGGGCGCGGGATTGTCGAGATGCTCCGTGGCGAGCAGATGGAGCTTAACCGAATGGTCGGCGACATCTCGATGAATATTGCCGCGACAGGCAAGGGAATTTGGGTCGTCCCCGAGAATTTCGACATGCCCGTCGATAAGCTCAGCGGGTATCGACCCTACAAGCTCAGCTTCCGTGGTCCCAAGGCGCCGGAGTTCTACCACCCGGTGCCGGTCAGTCAGACCGGAATGGCGCTGATAGACAAGAAGATCGAGTACATGCACAACCACACCGGCTGTGCGCAGTGGTTTAGCACCGGCCGCAGTCCGCTCGGCGCAGGCGCATCTGGCGTGGCGCTTGATACGCAAGAGGACTCGCTCAGCGACCGCCACGCAGTGCAGGAGGAGGACGTGGGCCACTACATGGTCGACGTCTCCCAGTGCCTTCTGGACGCCGCCGGGCGCTGGACGCGACGGGTCAAGAAGAGCGGGGAAAAGGGTCGCAAGCTGTTCGCGACTTGGATGGATAAGGGTCGCCTGCAGCGACTCGACTTTGGCAGCGTGGCAATGAGGCGCGAGCAGTACCAGCTCCAGCTTGAGCCGGTGAATTTCTTGACGGGGACGCGCGCCGGCAAGCTGGCTCAGGCCACCGAGCTGGCAGAGAAGGGCGTCATCCCTCAGGAGATGATGGCTTCGCTCTTTGATGAGCCAGACATCGCGCACACCAATCGACTGATTCTTGCCCCCCGGCGCAACGCGGAGCGCATGATGGAAGACGTTGGCGATGAGACGAAGCCGCTCCCCGCTGTCGAGGAATGGCACCCACTCGATCTGCTACTCGAGCTGACCAAGCAGTATTTCAACCGCGCGCAGTCCGAAGGTGCACCGGAAGAGATAGAAACGCGCTACCGCGAATTCGGGGACATGGTCCTCGAGGTAATGAAACGTCTCAAGGGCGGCTCATTGGAGCCTACGCCTCCGCCGATGGATCCCGCCGCACTGGGCGGCGCACCTCCTGGATTGCCGCCAGGACCTCCAGCCGGGCCGCCTGGGCTGCCGCCTGACGCCGGCATGCCGGCGATGGATCCAGCCATGGCGGGAATGATGCCGCCGGGCGGCGTTGTCTGATGCGCTCCATTGAGCAACTGGCGGCGGAGATGCTGTCTCGGCAGGCGACGCTAATCCACCGCCAGGAAAGTTCAGTCGTCGAACTGAAAATAGACGGTTGCACGGTGGCCATTGAGCCGATGCCCGCCCTCGTCTTCACTGTCGATGAGCAGATCGGCTTCGATCGCATCGAACAGCGCATCCCTTTGTCGGTGCCGGGGCCGGAGTGTTGCAAGGCCTTAATCAAAGCCTTCAATCTCACCAGTGAAGAAGCTCAAGCATTCAAGCTCGACGAAGAAGGGCAGGCCACCGTGTTTCAAAGCATGGCTGATGTCCTGGCCCCTGCCTTTGGCAAGGCGGAGCTGCGTGTCCCGCGGCTAGCAGACATCAAATGCGATAGGCCGATATACACCGGTATCATTCGCCTCGACTGACGTCACAAAGCCGGTGCGTCCGGCGAGGAGTTTATTATGGCTAATGGCCTCATCGCCGAAGGCGATGGATCCGTATTGGTCGGCAGCGACGCTGCGACCCAGAATCTCAACAAACCGGCCGTCGAGGTGGTTTTTTCCGCGCACCGGCCCGGCGTAGACGGCGCCCCGCTCGACGCGGAGAGCAGCCGAGCAAGTCGTATCGCCGCCGGCATCGCCAAGATGGCCGCCGCCCATAGTGGCGGAGGGAAGGCTGCTCCGGCGGTGATAAGCGCCAAGGCAGCTCCGCCGACAGAGACAGTGTCTCAAGTTGAGGCAGCGTCGGATACTGTAGAGGAGTCTGCTGAAACCGATGACACGCCGGAACCTGGGGCAAAACCAACCGAGGTCGTGCTCGACGAGGGCGAGCAGGCCGCGGAGACTGAGGAGTCACCAGCGGAAGCCGAGGCTGCGCCGACTGAAGCCGAGGCGAAGGTCGAGGAGGCGAAGCCAGACGCCGTTGCTCTCGCCGCTCACAAGGCGGAGATCGATCAGCTGCAAAATGAGCTCGCCCTAAGCCGCGCGCGACTCGCGCATGTTGAGTCAGGTCATGTGCCAGACGACGATCGTCAGTCGTGGCTGCGCGACCCGGTCGCCAGTCTGCAGAAGCACATCGCTCGGATACTGGGCGTCAAGCCTGACCACGCATCAATCGAAACAGACCTCGCGTTTTTACAGCGTGAGTTGACTCGCAGAGCGATTGGTGATGATGCTCTCTCTAGCGAAGGGAAGCAACAGCGCACCTCTGAACGCTGGGACCGCCAGGAGAGTCTCAAAGAGATAGTTCAGACCGCTTCCAAAGAGACAACCGGGCGAGATGCCCAGCGCAAGCAGGTTGTCGATTTCGTGACGACGGCCATTAACGCCGTCAAGGACGAGTACCCGTATCTGGGACTCGCTACCGAACTGGATCGCCGAGCACCAGCTGAAGTGGCGGTAGATCTGTTTACGGCAGCGGTACAGAGCGGGCGACTCAGGTCGGCTGGCGACGAAGCCGACTTACGAGAGGCACTACGGCTCACGAACGATCACTACCGGGCACGAGCAGAGCGAATTGCGAAACTCGGCCTACCAAACAATTCAAGAATCACCGCCCCAACCCCGGTCACCACGCCGGTATCCGCCTCCGCGACAAGTGAGACGGCTGGGGCGCCCAAGCAGAAACCGTCCACGGCACCGGCAAAGCCCGGAATCGCATCGCCCAAGACACTGAGCGCCAAACAAGCAGCCGCCGCGCCCGTCGCGAAAGTGACACCGACGCACAAGACCGGAATCATCGAGATCGATCCAACGGACAGAGATGCCCGCGATGCTCGACGAGCTGAGATTGCGCGCCGGCACCTGATGAAGAAGTAGCCGACGGCAACGGCCCGGGGAAGGAGGTGGTGGGGAAAGCGAGCCCACCATGGGCGCAACGTTTAGCGACTGGGACGCGTCACTGAAAGAGATGTACGGCGAGAAGGAGGTTAAATCCCTCGCCTTTGTCGACAACGTATTGATGGGGACCTTCCCCAAGGAGCGGTCAGGTGGCGATTATTTCGTCCAGACCGTTCACACGAATGCACCGGGCGGTTCTTCGGCTTCGTTCACCAAGGCGAAGTCTAACGGGACTGCTTCTCGACAGTCGAAGCTGAACATCACCCGCGTGTCGATGTTCCAGCGGGTCGGCGTCGATCTGCACTTGATGCTGTCGGGCGACAAAGCCTCGGAGAGTGTCATTCGAGTCTCGAAGGAATTCGACTTCGGATTCCAGGAGCTCAGCTCCAAGGTCGAGCGGCGCCTGTTTCGTTCGACGTCAGGCCGAATCGGCAAGGTCAAGAGCACGACCACAGTCACGTCCGCGACGATCATCCTCGAGGACAAGGCCGACGCCTTCAACTTTCAGCCGGGCGACAAGCTCAACTTCTCGACGGCAGACGGCGGTGGCTCTGTCAGAGCGGGCGGCACGCTGTCCGGTATCGCGACTGTGTCGAGTGTCGACTACGACGCCGGTACCGTGCTCACTGCGGGCGCGAATCTCTCGACCGAGACCGGCATGGCTGTCGGGGATTTTATCTTCCAAGACGGCGACTACGACTCCTGTATTGCCGGTCTCGAGTCGTGGCTTCCGGTTGACGACCGCTCCACGAAGCTCGCGGCCTCGTTCTACGGACTGACTCGTTCGAGCAATCCGCAACGCCTTGGCGGCGTCTACTTCGACGCCACCCAGGCGTCTCTCGACGCCAACGGGATCATGATCCGACTGGCATCGGAGCTGTCGAAGCACGGCGGAAAGCCGGACTTGGTCATCTGCCCAATCGATTTCTTTGCCGAGCTGCAGCAGATCTGGCTGACCGCCCGCAAGGGATTCGAGATGGTCGAGGTCTCCGCTCGGGACCGCACGGCGGACGGCAGCGAGTTGATCATCTCGCGGCTCTATCCGGGAATGCGTGCGCTCGTCGGCGGATTCCGCGTGACGATCGTTCCGTCTCGGTACTGCCCGTCAAACCGCTTGTACATGCTCCAGCGTGACACGTGGACGCTCCGCTACGTCGGAGACAGCGTCCCCTGCTTTGCCCTCGAGCAAGTCGGCGACTCCATGCTGCGCGTCGACACCTGGACCAGCGGGCTCACTGTGCCCGAGGTTGAGTGCTGGCTCGCCGCGTACATCAACCTTGGCTGCGAGGCGCCCGGCAAAAACGGCGTCGCGAAGCTGCCCACCGCCTAATCACAAGAAAGGCAGCTGAACAATGAATTTACGTACTGGCGAACTCATTTCCGTCGTCACGTCTACGGGTGCGGATATCGACGTCCACGCCTCTTGGCACGACGAGGGGTCAAACACCAACAACGTACCCGGCAGCGACAACACCAAGATTACGACTGCGACCACGACCACGGTGCTCGAGGGCCCACGCGGCTCCGGTTGCAGTAAGTCGCGACGAGTAGCAACTCTGGTACTGCGCAATATCGACAGCTCCAGCAACACAGTGACGGTCAAACACACCGACGCCGACGGCGTCGCGGTGGAGATCTTCAAGGCTACGCTGGTCGCTGGCGCGCAGATGGAGTACGACGAGAACAACGGCTGGACTGTGATGAGCGTCGCGCCCTCGGGGTACACGCTTCTCACCGCAACGGCCGACACGGCGAACTCGGCCGCAGACACGCTCGCAAACGTCGCTGGGCTGACAATCGCCGTGGATGCTGGCGACACCTATAAATTCCGAGCTGTCTGCGTGTATGCGGCGGATGCGACGACCAGCGGCTCTCGCTGGACCATCAACGGTCCGGCGGCCTCGGCCGGTACCGGATATCGCAGCAACTACGGTTTGACGACGACCAGTGAGACCGTGAACAACGGACTCGGGGCAGTGCAGTTGCCGGCAGCGGCGAATGCCACTTCGCCGGCAGCTGCAGCGAGCAACGTTGCAGTAGTGGAGGGAATTTACATTCCGTCTACCGCGGGTACGTTCGCGGTGCAGTTCGCTGCAGAGGCCGGCACGATTACGGCCAAAGCCGGCAGTACGCTGGAAATCACCAAGGTTATCGACGCGTAGTTTTTCTCCTTCGCTCCGCGTTGATGTCAGCCCGCCCCCGCAAGGGGGTCATTGCGGGACAGGGGCCAGGACCCCGCCGGCGCTCATAACGCTGGACTGAGCCGTGCGACTCGGCGTTCCGCGACGAACGGAATTACAATGACTGCAATTACGCTCGAAACGCTTCGGGACCGTATTCGCCGAATAGGTGACTACGAAAACTCGGCTGTGTTTACGAATGCGTTTCTCAACGAGCAAATCAATGACGCCATCGGCGAGTACTGCGATATGCTCGACGAGACCTGGGAGGGCTATCGGGACCTGACGAGCGCCAACATCCCTACGGTGGCGGGCACTGCGACGGTGGCAATGCCGGCTGGGCTCCTTCGTTTGCGCGCTTTCGATATTCAGCTCAACGGCAGCTGGTATCCACTGACCCGGTTAACAATCAAGCAGACCTACGGGTACGACTCCTCGAAAGGACAGCCGATCGGATACATGGCGCAGGGCGCCACCATCGAGCTCTTCCCGACGCCAGACGCGGTGTATCAAACGCGGGTCCGGTATGTGCCGGCGGCGACAGTATTGGCGCTCGACGCGGATACTTTTGATTTTCCGAACGGGTGGGAGAAGTTTGTCATCTACACCGTCCTCGCCGTTCTCGACGACCGCGAGGAGCGTGACAACCGAGGTCGTCTCGCAGTGGCGGCGCAGATTCGGGACCGAGTCCGAGCCGCTGCCGGCGAGCGACAGTCGGCCGAGCCGGAATATGTCCCGCTCCCCGGCGAGATCGGATTCGACTGGCGATGAGCGGCCGAGCCATAGGCAGCCGGCGCACGCGCAATCTGATTGCGAAGGTTGCGCCTCCACGCCCGCAGGAGGTCTCGTCTGGGTCGCCGAGCCCCGGGGCCGCGGCGGTCACGCGCGCGCTCGATGAGCTCGCGACGGCGGTCAACGAACTCATCGACCGCGTGGGCGACTTCGACTTTGGAGAACTGCCGTGAGCGTCCTCCGGCTCCGCCGCGGCTCCACGCGAAAGCATGCTCGCTTCACGGGCGCGGAAGGCGAGATCACTGTCGATACGGACAAGCACACGGTCGTTGTCCACGACGGAAGGACCCCAGGCGGCTTCCCTCTGGAGCTCGAAGGCGGCGGAGGGGGCGGCGGTAGTGGAGTAACCGACGGCGACAAGGGCGACGTCGTGGTCTCGGGCAGTGGGTCCGTCTGGACCGTCCAGAATCAGCAGCCGCTCGACGGAACGCTGACGGCACTGGCTGGTCTCAACGCAACGGCCGGTCTCGTAGAGCAGACTGGTGCGGACGCATTTACCAAGCGGGCGCTCGGCGTGGCCGCTTCGACATCTGTGCTCACGCGAGCGGATGGCGACGCTCGATACGACCCGATCGGAGTCAATCGGCTCTCGTCGTGGCTGTGGCCGCCGTTTTTTGCGACGGGCGCCGGCGGAACGAAAAACTACGGTGACGGGGCAGCCGGCGCTATTTACTTCGGCCGCCTACCCGTCCCTCTGAGCTCGGCGACGGTGCAGCTGCGCTACCGAACAACTACGGCCTACGTTGCCGGCAGCGGCGGCACGCCGTGGGCCGAAGTGGGCGTCGCGACCGGCACGCCTGGCGCGAGCCCAGCGCTTACAGCGGTAGCCTATGCCGACGCCAGTGCGTCGGACACGACTGGGTTCGCCGGCTCTCTGGAGATCAAGCAGACCGCCATCACCGGCGTGACGCTGTCGGCTGGAGCGGATATCTGGGTGCTGTTCAGCTGGAAATTGGGCGCGTCCCTCGGCACTGGCGCCGTCTTTCGCGGACTCAGCGTTGCCGATGATCTCAACGTCGGCGTGTACGCGACGCGCGCATCATATCGCCCGAGCACGAACATCGGCTCGCCACAAACGTTCACTGCTGAGGCTTTTAACCTCGCACCCGCTTGGTGCGCATTGGGGTTGCCGTAATGTCGAGCACGACTCTCAACATGTCGCTGGTCAAGCCGTCGCTGGCGGGCGATCCGGGCACATGGGACGATAGCCTCAATGCGTCACTCGACCTGCTCGACGTACACGATCACAGCGTTGGGCGCGGCGTCAAAGTCACACAGGCCGGTCTCAATCTCACCGCAGACCTGACGTTCGCCGGCAACGCCGCGATCAACCTCAAAGCCGCATCGTTCACCGCCCAGTCCTCGTACACGGTCGCCCGCTCTCTGTTCGTGTCGTCGGGCGACAACGAGCTTTACTGGCGCACGAATGCGGGCGTGAACGTCAAGGTCACCTCGGGTACCTCGCTGAATTTGTCCTTAGTCGGGGGAATCGCCGGCGACTACGCCGCGGCGGGCGCATCGCTGTACTACGACGACGCGAATCAGACCTATCGATTTCTCGAGGCGGCGCCGTCGCCGAATAGTTGGAGTCGAGTCGCCGCCGGGGACATCGACCTGTACGAGCACGCGAGCGGAATTACCAACCGCGTCCGCCTGCAGAGCCCGAGTGCGCTGGCCGCCAGTTACGCAGTGACGTTCCCGGCCGCGCTACCCGGATCGACGCTGCTCCAGCAAGTGAGCGCGACCGGCGTCACGACGTGGAGCAACACGATCGCGAACCCGGCCACTTTCAGTGGCGCCGTAACATTCAATGGGGCGATTGACGTCAATGCCGCATCGACCGTCGATGCGACCCTGACATATTCCGTTGCCCCGACATCACCAGATTATCTGTTCACAACCGAGGTGACTTTTCACGTCTCCGGATGCGCGGCAGCGCTGCCGTCAGCTTCAGCGCCGGTATACACGGTTAACGACACTACCGGTGAAGCCATCTGGACGTATGCAACGGGGAATCGCATTGCCATCCCATTTGGGATGCTGAGGACCGGAGATCGAATCAAAAAGATCGGCATCCGCGCCGACTCCACGAGCGGCGGCTCGGGGACCCTGGACATGAAGCTGTGGCAGAAGACATCTACATCCGCCCCGTCGCAAATAGGTTCGACGCTCTCCCATACAAACTCAACCGCTGACGGCTCTCATACTTTGGCGTCGCCGGAGACTGTTGGCGCTACCGAGGAATATCACTGTACCGTCCGCTGCACAGCCGGTACGCCGATCCTCTATTCGGTCAGCATCACGATTGACAGGCCGGCATGAGCTTAAAACGAAAATCCGTAGCCGCCGGAGTAGTTGCGCTCAATCGTGACCAGCTGCGCGCCAATAACAATGCCTTGAAATACGTACCGCCATGGTCTGGGCAGCGCAAAAGCGACCCCGGCGCCGATGATGGCGGCGCTGGCGAAGTAGAGCTCGATCGACATACCGCTGCAATCGGCGGTTCGGACGGCGCCTCCGCAGCCAATAATCGGATTCCCGTCATAGCCGAAGTCTTCAACGATTTTCCGCGTCTGCAGATAATCGAGGACGAGCGTCGTCGTCAGCGTCAGTTGGATGGCGGTGTCGCGCTTGGTCCATCTGTCAGCCCTCGCGCGGGCTGTCGAGATGGCAAGAACCAGAACCACCAAGACGTAGACGCGCACCGGCTGGATGATGACCGGCGTCTCGCCGGCGATCAAGTCTCACCCCCGGGGAGTGCCTGATGTCGCTCCGCGAGTCCGTTCTCGCACTCCGATTCGCGGGCGGAATCGAGTCCAAAATGGATTCGAAGGCGGTTCCGACGACGAGACTGCTGGCGCTAGAAAACGCAGTCTTTACGCGGGCAATCTCGCTTGCCAAGCGATTTGGATACACGTCGCTCGGCTTGAGCGTGCTTGGTCAAGTAGCACCCTACGATCACCCGCGCGGGATGGGTGTTCGGGGTGATGAACTCGTCTTGTTCACGGACGACTCAAGCTACTCCTACCTGGAGGGAGCGGGCGTCTGGAACGAGATCGGCGGCGTCGCATCGGTCAAGCAGACCGACAGGGCGCTCATCAAAACGATCTCCGCGCAGACGATGGGCGACTGCGCCGCCGTCAGCGGTATCGGTCTCGCTGCCTGGGAGGACTCGCGGGGCGGGGTTTATTTTGCGATCGTCGAGGACAACGAAGGGCGCGTCACGCTGACGCCGACCGTTGCGAGCGCGACGGGACAGCGCCCGCGCTGCGTAAGATGCGGCGACAAGCTGGCTCTCCTCTGGGCGGAGTCAGCACTGGGGCAGGTCTGGGCGATCATGATCGACCCGGCCAGTCCGCACACGTATGACGATGCGCAGTTTCCGACGGTGGTTATCGACGATCTGATCATTGGCTCACCGGGATTTGACGCCGTCTCCGTTGGCGACCAGCACGCGATCGGGCGCGCTGCCGCGGCAATTTGCTGGAGCACTACCACTGGAGTGCGTGTCGGCTGGCTGGATCCGTCAGGTGTCATCGGCTCGCCGGTTACTGGCTGGCCTTCGCCGGCCACGATTATCACTCCCACCGCTCCAATAACCTGTGGGCCCACAATCGTCGCGGCTCCCTGGCGACAGGACAAGGTGGCTCTCTGCTGGGCGAGCGCGAGCGACTCGTACGTTGCCGCGGTCGGCGAATTGGCGACGACGATCGTCCCCACGGCCGTCCAGGAGCTCGGGACCGCCGGTGTCGATGCGCTCACGATCGCCTGGCGGTATCAGCTTGCCTCCAACGGCAACGACGGGATCGAAGTCTGGCTTGAGGCGAGAAACGCGATACGGCGTTTGTCGAACGTCACCCGCTGGAGAGTCGAGTACGGCGGCGGGATTATGGACAATCCCACGCCGCTCGTAATCAACGGCGTGTGCTTGGCGTCCAAAGCGTGGACGGACTGCGCCGAGCTGGACGCCACCGACGGCGCTCACACAGCTGAGGTGGACCACGCCTACGTGACCCTCGTCCACGACGTGCCGTTATTTGGCGTCTACCTGACGGTCCGTGACGACGGCATCTGTGTCGCGCGCACACTGCCGACCAATGCCGGCGACGCACCGGCGCGCAGTCATCTCCCCAGCGTCACGGACGACGGGGACGGCGGACGTCTATTCCGCTGGACTGCTATCTATAAGACAAAGCTCGACTCGGTCAACTCGGACGTTTTTACCGAGGAGGGGTTGCGGCTCGTTTCGCTCGATTTCGCCGCCAGCGATTCTCATCAGACGGTGTACGCCGGCCGCACTCTCTATCTCGGCGCTGCCTGCCCACAGCTCTACGACGGGGCCGGCTGGGTGGAGAGCGGATTTCACTATGCGCCTGACTGGGAAGAGAGCGAGGTCTTGCACGCAAGCTCAGGCGCTGGCCTGGGGGGAATGTCCAACGGTACTCGCAATTACGTGTTCTTTTACGAGGCGACACTTGCCAATGGCGAGATTATTCGCGGCCCCGTTTCCAAGCGATACGAAGTCACGGTGGCTGGTGCGGATGATCGCGTAGTCCTGGACGTCCCAACGCTTCGACTCACCGCGTTTGGATTGCATGGCAGCGCGCGTGAGAACTGCCGCGTTGTGGCCGCGCGGACAGTCGACGGCGATGCTACTCAATACTTTCGAGTCACCTCGACAAATCCCAGCACGGCAGGCGACCCCAACGGATACGTTGCCAACGACACGTCAGTGGATTCCGTTGAGGTGATAGACGATCTCGACGACGTCAGCCTTCTGCTTCAGGAGCCGCTCTACACGAACGGTGGCATCTCGAGCAACGACCCGGTTCCCGGCGCTGGGGTCATCGCTGCTGCCAAGGGGCGCATTTTTGTCGGAGATCCGAACGACGCAAGTGCCGTCTACCCCTCGCAAGAGCGAGCCGACGGCTATGCGGTTGAGTTCACGCCGGAGCTCAGAATCGTCTTTCCGCCCGCAGGGGGCGCGGTTACCGCGGTCGCCGAGCAGAATGGCGTGATCGTCGGATTCAAACGCTCGGCCATTTATGGTGCGACGGGCGATGGCCCGCTCGCCAATCCCGAGGCCGGCGGGGCCTTCAGCCTGCCCGGGCTGATTTCCTCTGACGTTGGCGCGCTGGACCAGCGCTCGGTGGTGTCGACGCCGGCGGGAATCGCATTTCAGTCTGCAAAGGGGATCCATCTGCTCGATACGGCGATGAACACCCAGTATATCGGGGCGCCGGTTGAGGCTTATAACGACCAGCGAATTACCCGTGCCACCCTCGTCGAGGATACGCACCAAGTGCGTTTTCTGACCGACGAGGGCGTGACACTGCTCTACGACTATCAATTCGGTCAGTGGTCGACGTTCACGAATCACGAGGGTCTCGACTCCGTCATCGTCGGCGGCGACTACCACTATCTGCGCAACGACGGCCGCGTGTTTCGCCAGTCCGCGGAATATGCGGACGACAATCTCCAGATCCCGCTCGTCATTGAGACGGCGTGGATCCATCTCGCGCAAGCTATCCAGGGATTTCAGCGGATCTGGCACGCGCAGGTTATCGGCACGTGGAGATCAGCACATATCTTGTGGATCCAACACGCATTGGATTACGACGTACCTGGTAACTGGAGTGAGCCAGCGATTTTCGACTGCACCTCAATGGGTGGGTCGAATTATGGCAGCGGCGACTACGGCTCCGGTAATTACGGCGGCGACAGTCCGACGCCGTATCAGTTCACGGTCCACGTCGGGAAAAAGTGCCAGGCGATCCGTTTTCGCTTCACCTTTCGCGAGGCCGCGGGGGTCTCGGGGGCCTGCGCTGAGTTGACGGAACTGATCCTCAGCGCCGGCGCGAAGCTGAATCGATACAAGCTTCCGGCCGACAGGAGCAAGTGACATGGGTTTTTTCGATTCGATCAAAAAATACGCCGCGCCTGCCGCCGGGTACATGGCGCTCGGAGCCCCGGGGGCCCTTATCGGGGCCGATCCGAGCGGCGCCAAGAAGTGGCTACTTGGCGACCAAGGGGCGAAAGACAGGGCTCTGGCCGAGGAGAATTTCCGTCTGCAGGGCGGAGACATGCTCCGCGGATACGCCGAGCAGCAAATGCATGGCGCCCAGGGGCGCATGGCGCCAATGGCGCAAGCGGCGCATCTATCACCCGCGTCGCAGCTTGCTGGCGGGCCTCAGGACCAGTGGCGCGCGCAGCAAATGGGCCTCGCTGGCCAGCTCTCGGGCGTCGCCAGCGGTCAGCAGATGGGCGCCGGCGAGATTGCCGTGCGTCGTCAGGCTGCGCAGCAAGCGGCGCAGATTGCCGGCCAGACGAATATGGCGCGAGGGGCGAATGCCGGGATTATGGCGCGCGCGGCAGCGCGTGGTCTTGGCGACCTCGGGGTCAACGCCTCCGGTGCCGCCGGTCAGGCGGCGCTTCAGGATCAGTCCGCAGCACGCGGCCAGCTCGCCGGTCTCCTGGGACAGGGCAGGGGCGCGGACATCGATTTGGCATCACAGAATGCCCAGCTTGATCAGCAGAGAAATATGCTGGCGGGCCAGTTCGGCCAGCAGACCGCGCTCGCGAATCAGCAAGCGGCGCTCGCTCAGCGCGGTCTGAACGACCAGTACGGCCTGGGCATGCTGGGTCAGTATGCGGCTCTAAGCGATGCTGAGCTTCGCGCGCGTATGGCGCGGGCCGGACTCATCAGTCAGGACAACGGCAACCTGGGGACCTTGCTCCAGGCGGCTGGTCCGCTTATGGCGGCGGCGTAGTCAATGGCCGACCTGGGACTCGTAGAGGTCGACACTCCAACCGGGCGCATCCTGGTGCCCCGGAAGGATGCCGCGCTTTACGGCCTCCCGATGCCGCCGATGCCGGCCACGCCCGAGGAGGCTCAGGCGGCCATCGCGAATGCGCCGGCATCGGACGAGCTTGCGCCCGCACCGGCAGCGTTTGCGGACACTCCGCCGACCGTATCGCCGGTTCCCGCGATTGCGCCGAGCCTAATGCCGGTGCAGTCAGCGCCGGCGCATGCAGATCCAGATCTGGCCCCAGATCCATTCGCGCAGCCAGCGGCGCCCGCTGCAGCCCGGGCGCCAGCGCCGGCTCCAAAGCCTGAGCCAGTGCCGGATTTGTCCAAGGCGACATACGGCGATCTTTACGCTCGCCAGCAGGCCGATCTAAAGGCTGAGCAGGCGGCGCAGCAGCGCGTTGGCGAGGCAGAGGCCAAAGTCCTCGACGAGGAGGCTGCTTTTCTCGAGCGGCGAAATATCGCCGTCGCCGCCAAGGAAAAGGAGAACGCCGAGAAGACTGCAGCGGAAGAGGCTGAGCTCGATAAGAAGGCCAAGGTTTGGGAGGCGAAGAATCAAGAGTTTATGAACGCCAAGGTAACGCGGCGAAAAATAAACTCCATGGAGCTGCTTGGTGCGGTCATGTCTGGCTTGGGCAACGTGCTCAATAAGCAGGGAGGACCCAACCCCGCTTTGCAGCTGGCGATGCAGAAAATCGATCAAGACGTCGCCGACCAAGAGCGCGAAAGAGATCAGCTAGGCCGCGCGGCTCACTCTCTTAAGGGGGGCCTAGACTACGCCCGCGAGGTCGCCACGAATCGGCAAGCGCAGAGACTCGCGGCTGTTGGCCTGCAAGCTCAGGCGTTGGGTCGAGAATGGCAAGCTACTTCGGCCAAGATGGCTTCCGGGGTCAAGCGCGAGCAGCTAGCGCTTGCCGGCGCGCAGCTCGCGAAGGAAGGGACGGCTGCATACGGCCAGGCGATGCAATTACAGCATGCCGAGGACCAGCAGAAGGCCCAATTGCAGCAAGCTGAACGCGCGAGCCGCCGCAGTGCTTTTGTGACGATGCGCGGCCAGGATCTCGACAGAGAAAACTCGGAGCGCGCCTTCGAGGCCAGCATAGCCAAGGTTAACGAGGAAAGAGCGGCCCGCGTGGCCACGGCAAAAACGGCCGCTGATAAAGAGGCTGCGTCCCGTGAGCTGCCAGATCTGTTTACTCAGAGCAAGGACGTCGACGGCAAGCCGGTCAGGGACGTGTACAGAGCCCGCGACAAAGAGGCTGGCGATCGCATTGCCTTGATCAAGGCGGCTCGCGATCAGATCGACGAGAACGTTCAAGAGATTCTGCGCATACGCAATGATTACAAAAGCTTTGCAGCGTTCCAAAACTCGCCTGATTTTCAAAAGTTAAATACACTCCTGACCGACTCCGGTATTGCTTACACGAAGCTGTACCAGATGGGCGCGTACGACAAGGGTACGGCCGAGGCCACGAATCGCCTCTGGGGCGGCGACCCACTGTCTGGCAGTTATGCGAAGGACGTTGCCGCTCAGCTCTGGAAGAACACCGACGCTTCCGCCGGATTGCAAAAGGCTCGCGAGGTCATCAATCGCAAGTTTAACGCGGAGGCTAACGCCTCACGCGATCCACGGGGGGGTGCGTACATCCCGCTGGAATTAAAGAGCGCCGTTCTCTCGAAGCCTATAAAGACCAAAGAGGACGCGAGGTTCGAAAAGGTCATCGCCGCCAAGACCCCCGCCGAAATGCGTGCTGCGGCAGAGCCGGGAGTCGTTGCCGGCACCATGGCGGCAAGCAATGAGTTGTTCGGCGGCGAGCGGCTCAAGACCAACGCGCAGGTGAATGCGGACGACAAAGCGTTCTCGGCACAGGATGCCACCGGTCGCGTCGCCAAAGAGCAAGCCGCGGCGATCGAGAAGTTCGCGGCAAATCTCTCATCGTCGGATGCAAATGTTGCGATGGAGGCACGCAAGAGCCTCGTTGGAATCGCGACCCTCCAAGACCGCCCACAGCTGGCGCAGTTTGCGATCGACAAACTCGCAGATGCCGGTGACGCAACAGGGCTGGCCGAAGTGGAGGCGAAGCTCACGCAAGGAGCGAAGTCGGAGCGAGAGATCGAAGAGCGGCGGGCCCCCGTTCGGATCGCGATGACTGCAGCCATGAATCGCGCGGAATACGGCGTGGAGCCCTCTGTCGGTGTCCTCGTTGACAGGGCCGGCGCCGGCGATTTTGACGCGGTTAATAAGCTGATGAAGATCCAATACGACGTAAATTCGTCGCCGGCCGACGTGCTTGCTGCCGAGAAAGGCATTGCCGCCTTTGCGGCAGCCCGAAAGAAAAAGAAGTAAGCAGTGCCCACGACCGTCAATATGATTACGCCCGAGGGGCGTACCGTTGCGGTGCCCGCAGAAGAGGTCGAGTACCGCGCAGGGCAGGGATTCAGGGCTGAGACGGGAATCGATTACGGAGCTCGTCAGGCGGCGGGCGTCGCCGAGTCCGCGCGCGAACGCGATGCGGGGGGTATCATCGGGGGCATCAACGCTGGGATAGCTGGCCTCGCCCGAGGCGCTTCCTTCGGCCTCTCCGATCTGGTCCTTAGAGACCTCGGCGTCAGCTCGGATACTCTGCGCGGTCTCAAGGAAGAACACGGAACGGTCAGCGCAATTGGAGAGATTGCCGGCTCGATCGCGCCGGCAATCCTCAGTGGCGGTACATCGACTGCTGCGACGGCAGCTCGTCTGATGCCGGCGGGAGCGACTGCTCGACTCGGGGCGCGTATCGCTGGAGCCGGGGGCTTCACTCGGACAGTGGCCAGTGGCGCCACAGAGGGTGCGCTGCAGTCGGCCGGCATGTATCTCAGCGATTCAGCTCTCGCGGATAAAGATCTGTCCGCCGAGGGATTCGCCGTCGCGGCTGGCGTCGGCGGGCTTCTTGGAGGCGGAGCTTCGGCGGCCTTTCATGGCGCAGAGAAAGCCTTCGTCGCCGCGAAGAAGCTGATTCCCAAACACAAGCTCACAAGGGAAGCGCTTCGGCGGGCCAAGGACGACGTTGACGTCCAGCTCCAGGCCGCACTGGCCGCGGGCGACAAGTCGACGACTGCAGCTGTGGACGCTCTGGAGATGATGCGTTTGCAAAACGCAGAACTTGACATGGCGGCCCAGGCGAAACTTCGCGAGATCAAGATCGCGGAGGCGCAGGCTCGTACGGCCCTCGTCGAGCAAAGGCTCGCGGCCCAGGCCGAGCTCAATGCAGCGCGACTCGCAAAAGCCAGAGCGAGTCGAGTAAGGGGCAAGGGCAGGGCGCCTGACGAAGTAGTGCCCGCGGCAGTCGGAGAGCCTGAAATACCGACCTCTGCCGTGGAGACTGCGGCGCCCGCGACCGACGCAATGCCTGAGCGGGAAGCTTGGTCTCCGGAGGTCGTATCGCCGCCGGCGGCAGGGATTACCGAGGGCGAGAGCGATTTAGAGGATCTGCTCAAAAGATCGATTGAGGCCGGGCAAAAGAAAGCAGCCCCTAGCGGCCCGCCCCGTATCTCTGGTCCTTCAGTGACGCCAGAAGAGGCGTTGCTAATACGTGGGTATCAGCGCAATACCTTTACGGAACTGAACGATTACTCGCGCACGGGAAGCATCGACCCTGACGGAGAATTCGGAACCAAGGAGCTCCTTGACGCGAAGGCGGCCGAATTCGATGACATGATCGCGAAGCGCACGGTCGAAGAGCCGCTCACACTGTATCGCGGAGCGCCGATCACTGGCTCTCTGGAGCCTGGCTCTGTGTGGGCCGACAAGGGCTACATGTCGACGGCGCCCAACCAAGAGGAAGCTGTTCGATTCGTTTCTCGCGGGACTCCATCGGCGTTGTTGAAAATCGATATGCCGGCTGGCTCCAACGCCATGCCGCTGACGACTCACTCGGGCGACGTCCGCGAAGTCGTTCTGCCCCGAGGAATGCAGCTTCGCGTCGACGCGGTGGAGGGGGCGGTTTCGTCGCGTGCCGGCGAGATTCCGGTCGTGAAGATGTCCGTGGTCCCGACCGATGCTCCAGCGGTTGATTCTGCTGCGGCTAATCAGTTGGCCACGGCAGCGCCTGAGATACCCGAGGGATTCGGCCATGTCACCCCTAGATATCGCCGAGGGAAGGCATTGCCTGAACGGGTCGAGACAACGTTGCCCACCTACGAGGAGGCTGCCTCCAACCTAAAGGATGAGAGTAGCAATGTCGTATATGCGATCCGACCATCCGAATTGGCGACGGCTGACATTTGGGGGGCAGAGCTAAAGCAAGATCGTGTCGACTCCATCTTGAGGGGGTGGAGCGAAGGGGCGACACTGTGGCCCGTCGAAGCTTTTGTTACTCCGAGCGGTCGACTTCTGATCGAAGACGGCAACCACCGCATTACCGCAGCGGCGTTAACGGACAGGCCAGTCCTTCTTACGATCAGGACTGCGCCTGATTCCGGTTTTATGCGACCTAACGACAGGTCAATAGCGCAGCGGATACGGGACGCACTGCCTCCGCCGAACGTTGACGGAGGATTGCAACAGGTTCGCGCGTCGGTAATTCAGCCGATTCATGAGGCAATGGCCGCCGTAGATCCGGCTGCGAAGAAGATTGTCGATGCCATCAAGGCCAACGAGGCCGCGACCGACAAGATCCTTCGGCAATTCACGATAAAGGACAAAGACGGCACGCATCGCGTTTCGATTCCAGAGATGGCCGGCATGACCGTCGGCCGCGTAAAGCAAGCATTCGCCGTTGCCGACGATGCTGAGCGCGCGGCCATTCTCGAGACAATCGGCCCCACGAAATCAAAGGCACTGACCGATATCGTCAAGAGCGAGTCTGATTTTGCGGACTGGCACGGACGCGCTTCGTCGGAGGAAAAAGCAGCAATTCTCGACGTCGTCGGCCACGCACAGAAACGAACCCGCACCGCGCGCGACGTCCAGTGGCGCTTGACGGACTGGTACAAGGGCGCGAACGAGACCGAGCGTGCGGCCCTCCTGTCCGCGATGTCGCCGGGCCGTGCAGAGGAATTCGCCAAGCTAGCCAACGACTCACGCCGGTTCCATGCGTGGTTCAAAAATCGCGATCACTGGTGGGAGGACCCTGCGTATATCGAGTCTCTCAATAAGCCGGGCGCATCGGCCGAGGACTTGGTGCCAGAGTCCGTTGAGTCGATGGTCTCTCGTATCGATCGGAGCGAGATCGGCGACGAACAAGTCGACGACTTCATGACTCACGTCCGCAAGCATTTTGATCCGAATTTGAAATTCGACGACGTCGTTTACGGCTTCGCGCCTCCGCCGGGATTCAAGACCAAGATCACTAAGATCGATCCGCGCGGCGGCATCGAGATGAGGATCATCGACGAGAGCGGCGGGGAAATTGGAACGCTGCATCGCACGTTTTCCGATGATGGGACCGTCAAGAATCGGATGATCGACATCGACGAGTCTCGCCGGGGAGCGGGGGTCGACGGCTACATCCACAACAACTCGCTGGGAATGTATCGGCGTATAGGCGCGAAGGACGTCGATCGAATCGGCGACGACATGGCTCACGAGGCAGGAGTGCCCGGCGACGAACTGGCGCGCATGACTGACGAGCATCTCGCCGAGCTGGAAGACATGCATCGCGCTATTTCCGATCTTTCGGATTACGAGAGGACGGTGTCCGAATTGGTCACATTGCTCGGCCCTCAGGCGTCGCCGGACGCGGCCAATCTGGCCGCGGGATACGCGGCTGCAGTCGACGCGCAGGCGCGCAAGGTGACTACGCGCCTGGCCCAGGCGCTGGACGATATGCCAGTCCCGTCGGCCTCGGCGCCGGAGTCTGCGTTATCCTCGACTTCGTTTGCTGGCGATGTGGAGCCACGTGATGCCGCGCGTCGTGCGGCGGGAACGATTTCTCTATCCGGGGCTGGCCAGATCGCTTCTCAGTCGTCGAAAAAGGGACTCTTTGGCGCGCTGGCTGATATTGGCGCCGCCAACGAGGCGTTGCAGATGGTCGGCGGTTCCCTGCCTTTCCTGCCTGACGCCGACAAAATCCCGGTCATTGGCCCGCTGGTCGGGGGCTATCTGAAGCTCCGGGCGATCGCTAAAGGACTCGGAAAGGTCGGGATCAAGATTCCTCTTCTCGGCGAAACGCGAGTTGCAGCCGGTGCTGCGCAGACGCAGGATCGCATCGCCGACGCACTCGACGGAATTCTCTCGATGGGCGCCCGGGCCGTGTCCAAGGGCCGCCCGGTCGCTTCTGCGCAGGCGTGGCGCGCCCCCGACGTGCTAAGCGCCGTCCTCTACGATGATGGCGAGAAGCGAAAGCCGAGCCGGGATATCGCCGACATTATGCGCGCTCGCACGGGCGAGCTTGTTGCCGCGCAGTCCAATCCAGAGGGTGTGCGCACGACTGTCCGCGCTGCCATGCGCGACGTTCGCGACCCAGACGTAATCGACGCGGTCACCTCGGTGGCCCAGCGGAAGCTGGCTTATTTGGCCAAGCACGCGCCCTACGCGCCGCCCCCGAGCCTTCTCGGTCGTACGCGCTGGGCGCCTTCACCGAGCGACGTGGAGAAATTTGCGCGTCGAGTGCGCGCGTCCAACGACCCGGTTTCTGTCCTGGAGGACGTTAGAACTGGCCGCGTGACACCAGAAGCCGTTGAGGCACTTCGAGAGGTCTATCCTCGACTCTACGATGAGGCGCGCACGCGACTCATCGAGCGAGCCCCGGAGGTCAACGTGAAGCTTCCGGCTGCGGTGATTGTGCGGCTCTCGGTGTTGTTCGATGCGCCGCTGATGCCCTCGATGGAACCCGAAAATCTCCGCGCGATCCAAGGCGCTGGCGCCCCGCGCGCCCAGGAAGCTCAACCGGGAATGCCGCCTGCCGGTGCGCTCGCGCCACCGCCTGCCGGCGCGCCCAAGATTGATCAGCTGTACATGACCGCCGCGCAGAAGCGGGCGTGAGGAGTTGCAATGGCCACTGGAGCACAAGAGAGCAACGGCAAGCGCGGCACGGTAGTTCGCCTCCTGGAGAATTGCGGATCGGCCAACGGCATCCCGGCTGACGGAGCACCGAACGCTGTCCTGCAAAAGTTCCCAACCTCGAGTCAGTTCTTTGCACTCAAAGAGCTCGGTGCTGGATTTATCTGGCCCGAAGACGCGTCGATACGGATTTATGAGACGGCCGGGTCGGGGGCATTGTCGATCGCCTACGCTCGGGTCTGGATCTATGACCTCGTCGCGCAAAAAGCTTTCCCGGCCGGGATCGGGACGGACGCTGACAAGGGCAAGATAAACAACGGAGCCGCCTTCGGGATCACTTCGACCGGAAAGCTTCGGCACAGCGAGCCGCTGCTTTATCCCGGTCACTGCGACGGTATCCAGATCGAGCTGGGCACCATTGGCGGCAGCTCGAGTCCGACGTTTAACGTAGAGCTCTTTTTCCCCCGCTACGTGAGGGGTTAGCCATGGGTTATCCAATCCCAGGCTGGCGCGGTTACACGGTGGGTTTCGGCCCTGTGGTAGCCCCATCTGTGAGTGTCACTGGTACCGTTAGTGCCAGCGGCGGCGTCACAGGACAGCAGAAGTTTTTCCCCGACGCAGGGACCTTCGAAAGCGGCGGTCCTCTGACAATGACCTCGAGTCGCTCGTACGCGAGGTATGTTGGTCAGGCTCCGCGAGATATCACTGCGGCCGATCTACATATCTATCTGCATAGCGGCGCTGCCGTGGCCGGGGCTGGTGGCGCGTCTCTCAACTGGGCAGAAGCAGCAATCGCCTCTGGTCCAGTTCCGACTGCCCTGCAGGCGAGTCTTAATCTGACAATCCTCGCAGCTGTGTCGTTTGACGCTGAGGCCCAGGCGCTGAGCGCTACCACGCTGATAACGAAAACTGTAAGCTCCTTTAGCCTGGCGAAGGATCTGGGTATTTGGCTGATCACCGCATGCGCATATGAAACCACAAATAAGTCCATGCGGTTCGTCCTCGGGGCTGACGTGGTCGGGATGTCGCGCCTCCGTAGCTCGTGTCAGCCGTCAGCCAATTTGAATACCCCGCTTGCATTCACAACCACCGCTCCTGTTGCCTCAGTCCAGCCCTATCTAACAATGCTGATAACCTAAGGAGTCGCCATGGAGGAAACACCGCGAATTAGAGCGAGGGCGATGGCAATTGATGCGGCCAGCGCGGCATGGGACTTGTCTGACATGGAGCGTGCACTCGCGGTGCACGCGCTGCTCGACCATCCACGTGACGACCAGATCACCGCTCGTGTTCAGGAGCGAGCAATAGATCGCCAGTGGAAAACTCGCCTGGCACTTCCACAGCCCCGCGATCTGCGGCCCTAAACGATGCCTCGCGAGGTCGACACTGATGCCATTCGGCGAGAGGTTGATGCCGACATGCCATCGTGGGCGGAATTCGCGGAGATTCGGGCAGGAGTTGCCGCCTGCAGGGCGGAAAGACTTGCTCGCGAGCGGCGCAAGAACTGGATTCGTGCCGCCATCGGTGGCGGCGTGGGCACCTTTGTCGCGGCAACAATATTTGTCGTGCGAGCGCTGCTATCAGCGGGCGCCTCTGCGGAGGCGTCCAGGGTGCAGGCAGAGCTCGTTCGCGATAGTGCAATTCGAATCCGAGCACTCGAGGTTAGCGACGCCTCCATGGCTGCTCGACTCTCTGTGCTCCTTGCCAGACTGGCGGGGCGCACCTCTGAATCGGAGTGAAACAATGCGCTATATCGTCGTGCCGTTTTTTGTGTGCGCTGTATTGACCGGCTGCGGGCTGTATTACGCGGCTTCGCGAGCAGAGGCCGAAGCCGTGGCGGAGGTCGCGATATCGTCGGACGCCGGGATCGAGACTCCAGCAGCTGCGGTGCCTCCGACGCCGGTGCCGGCACCGGCCGTCCATGACCCGGTCGAAGACCCGGGAGGGTTCGCCCAAGACGTCAAGGGAGCCTTCAAGACGTCGCGCTGGTTTTTCCTCGTCGTCCTGAGTTTGTTCGGCTTGGCGCGTACGCTGCTCTGGGCTTCGGCTCGCTGGTCTCTGTCTTGGCTCAAAAGATGGTCCCCCGTCCTGGTGACGGCATCCGGCGTGCTTGCGTCCGTGTGCGCCTCGTTGAGTGCGACTGGCAGCTTCGACTGGCAGACGTCGCTAGGGGCATTGTTCGCGGCTGCTGCGGTTTACCTGCGACCTGAGCCGCCGACGCCGAAGGCGTAAACGCGTCCTATGCTCGCCGCAATTATCGCTGTCTCAGTGCTGGCCGCCGGCCTCGGAGCGGCATTTGTCGCGCTCACGTGGCGGCATCTCGCCCATGTTGAGGGCCGTGCAAGAGAGCAACTCGCCCAGTCCGAGACTCTCCGGCATCTCGCGTCCGAGCGTGACTCCCTTGCTGCGTCGGTCCGACGGCAGGAATCCGAGCTCAGGGCGATCGCCGCCGACCGCGAGGCGCTGCAGTTGAGGCATCAGGCCTCGGAGGAGTTACGCGCCGATGCCCGGAAAAGAATCCTTGTTGACCGCAGCCCTGCTGACGCCGCTCTTGCTCTCGAGCATGAATTGCTGGAGCGCGCGCAAGAGCTCACCCGACGTCGAGGCGCCTCGACCGGCGCCGATAGTGGTGCAGCCGGCGCCGGTACCGTGTCTGGATCCGGGGCCGCAGCCGATACCGCCCAGCCGACTCGGACTCGTCCATGATCCGTCTCTCGACCGCTACAGCATCAGCAAGTCCGACTTCAAAGCGCTCTGGGACTGGATGGTTGACAGCTTCCTGTGGGCCGACGCGGCCGAACTCTGCCTCAACGCTCAACGAAACGCCGGGGCACAGCCATGAGGCGCGCTGCACTATTGTTTGTTGCAGCGCTACCGGCCTGTGACGTCCTCGAGTCCGAGGGAGGGCAGCCGCTGCCACTTGTGGCGCACTACTGTCCTCCGGTCAGCTCTTCCGTCGCCATTTCCACTGGCGACGTTCTGACGACGGGGATTCGTAATCTCACGGTCGATAATGGGATTGTGCGGATCCGTTACGGCGCGCACGTGATGGATCACAGCGATCAGGGTTCGATTGTGGAAATCGCAAATCGGCACATGGATCACGTGCTTGCCGGTCGCCACGTGGATGCACCGGAGGTCAGCGAGGCCGACGGGTGTGTCTCCGCTGCTTGCCACAACAACGGCAGCCACTGGCACGACGCGATGTCCCCGCAGTGGGGGGATGGGGTCAAGTATTCGTCGGGCGAGCCCAAGGGCGACGCCAACCGCGTTCGGGTCCTGCTGGCGTCGTCGCAAGAGATCGAACTCGCCTACGAGTGGGACGAGATACGGCTCGACGGCTTGCGCGCTCCAAACGTGTGCCAGCTAGGCCGCTATCCGAATTGCGGGCCGACGGCCAAGAATGGATTTGGCTTCTCGATATACAACCGCGACGGCGAAACGCTCCAGTCGGTTCGATACGTCAAGGTCTGGAAAACGGTCAGAGTTCAGCGATGCTTGCCTGGGTATTTTGTCTCACTCCGTTCCGATCCGCCGCTGTCCTGGGCAGAGCAGGGACCGCGAACTGTGCGACTCAATTATCTGACGTCGATTGCGGCCTGGTCCTGTGACGGCTCGGCAATCGCTCGGCACCCATCCGCTGGAGCGCACGTCCCCCTGGGCACCACCAACTGTATCGCCGACGTGCCGGTGCAGCGCACGGGGCATGACTCGTGGCCGTTCGCGAGGTTCATGCTCACGCAGTCACCCACGGCGTTTTCGTCGCTGCAGTATTCTCCGACGCAGCTGGGCTCGCCGGGGACATTTGATCTCTGGGACCACGTTGGGCTCGACGGCCGACCAGCGCCTTGGCAGGCGTTCATCGGGGCGATCGCCTACGAGAGCGCTGATCCCGCGGCGGAGCCGTCGCCTGAGGCGATGGACGCCGTCAGGGACGTTGCTGATCAGGTGCCGTGGCCGTGAGTCGGTCGCGACCGCCAAAATGTCCGACTGGTCGGGCGAGATGTCGCGTCTGCACTGATTCAGTTGGCGTGGCCGCACGAATCCGTGACGCCACTGACAACGGCGCGACCGAGCAGGCCCTTACCGATCACGCCGCGCTGTGGGACGTCGACTCCGGCGTCTGGGACATGCGCGGCTGCAATTGTTGTGATCCATGCGTGCATCGCGAGGGACCGCGCGAAGGCGAGGGTTGGTCGCTGACCGCAGAAGGACAGGAGTAAAGCCATGATCGGCAGTCTGTGGTCTGAGTTTTGGGCGGCCCTTGCTCGCGTTCGCGAAGTACCAGCCGAGTCAGTTGGCGACTGGAATACGTCCGGAGAACCCGACGACGAAGAGCCGAGCGAGTGGGATGGCGGGCGCCTCACCTGGGCCAGATGGGTTCCGTGCCACTCCGGGCGCGTTGGCCGCGCAATCCGTCCCTGGGCCGTCGTCGTACACACAACGGATATGGCCCCGGGCTCTTTCGACGCTCTGGTCAAGGCCTGGGCGAGCCGACCCGGCGCCGGCAACGCCGCACATTTTCTCGTGGGTCGAACTGAGACTGACGGGACTGTTCAGATGATCGACTGCGCTCGCAACGGCAACCACGCCGGCGGCAAACCCGCGCACGGCTGGTTCACTGCCGGCGGCCAGAGGATCCATCCGAACTCCGTGTCGATTGGGATCGAGGTCCACAATGCGGGCGAGGTGCGTTTGATCGCAGGGCAGTGGCGCACGGGTGAATACGACAACGGGTGGCACCCTCACGGTGCCCCTCTGGATCCGGCCGACGTGATTGTCGACGACAGGAATAAGAGCCGCGGCTTGCACCGACCGACCGAGTGGCAGTTGGAGGAGCTGGCCCGACTACTCGAAGCGCTTGGCCATTGCCCGGTGATAGCCCCGTATCCAGAGGGTTGGGGGATTGCCGCTAATGGAGCACCGCAGTCCTGGGCGCCGCAGACCATGATCTCCGGCCTGCCCGTGGTCGGGCACGTCACACTCGACCCAGCCCGAAAAGGCGACCCGCACAAGGCGATCAGTCGCTGGCTGGCGAGCCGCTGACGTTTCAGCGGTCTAAAACGACCGATTGTAGGCGGGCCATTGTCTCCGTCACCTCGTCCAAGGTCGTGAGCTCGCCTAGATCCGCTCGGGCAACGAGTTGCAACCAATCGACCAGGCGCTCGGCGTTCGCGCGTGACAAGTTTTCGACTCCAGACGCGTGCACAAACTCCAAGCACGCACGCGCCAAGGCCGCCCTGAGTCGCTCGACGTGTGCGAGCGCATTGCGCACACGGCCGCTCATGTCCTCTCCAGGCCGGAGGAGATCCCACTCCGCGGCGTCGAGCCTGATCGTGACCTTGCGTGTCTTTGCGACTTTCTTGGGCCTGGGGCCGTACCGGGTCGCACGGATCGCGCCCACGTGTTGGCGCGAGATCCCTAGTGCGGCAGCGATCTCCAGGTCTGTCGCGTCGGGTGAGGACTCGATTGCAGACAGGATCGCGGCGGACGTTGCACCGGGCGGACGGCCACGGCCGCGCTTTGGGTCGGTCATGCAGGCACTTCCCCCTCGTGATCGGCGCGAGCCTTGCGGTATCCGGCCTCGAATCCCTCTAGCCACTCGTCGCAGATATCCTCCCACTTGGACTCGGAGATTCTGAGTCGCCGGCAGATGGCGCCAGTGCCAACCGCGTTGATATAGGCGTCGTCTGCGCCGCTGTAGGGCCAAGCCCAGTCAAGCTCCTCCGCTCCGCGCCTTACCTCTTCAGCCCGCCCGATATAATCGTCGTACCCTGCCTTGAAACCATCTGCTCGTGGGGCCAGACCACTTTTTTGGTTGGATTGGTTGGTCATTTTTCTTGCTCCCCCTTCTTTTGATTACTCTAGCAACGCGTAAAATCAGTCGTCCGTGTTCATCGCGTCGTCCACCGACAAATATCCCGCACGAACCGCGTCGAGGGTGTCGGAATCGCGGCCGAGTGTCAGACCGGTGCGGCGCACGTTCGACGCGAACCGTTGCAGGGGTTGTGACGGCGCGGCAGGGGTCGCCTGCGCGCGACTGGCGCACCCCTTGCTGTGGCGGATCGCGCCCTTATCCGCGCGCTCCCACTTACCGCACTCGGTGCACTGGTGACGGGCAACGCCCGGGTCGACGTCTTCGTAGGGGTAGGTGGTGGTGATCGACATGTGATTAATCTAGCAGCACGTCGGACGTTGCGCAACAAAAATCGACAGGAGCAGATAAGGCGACGAGACTACGAGCGTTTCCTCGGCCATCACCACGGTTGACTCCACAGCTCAATCCGGTAAGGAACCGGCTCCGACCACTCTCCGATCACCCTCCGCAGCTGATGTGTTTGGGTGATGTCCGGGAATGTCACGTTGCAGTCGCATTCGGCGTCAATTCGTGTCAGGTAGACGTCGCCGCAGTCAGGATGGGCGAGAGCGAGGCGGTAGATTTCGCCGCCACCGATGGCGAATTTGCCGCGGGACGGCGACACGACATGCGCCACAAGCAACGCTTGTTCGAGCGACTTTACGTTCGGGACGTCAGCCCGCCATGGTCCGCGGCTCAAAACGATATTCTCCCTTCCGGGCAACGGCCTCACGCTCTCCGGTAGTGAGTCCCAGGTTTTGCGGCCCATAATGACCGCGTGGCCCATTGTCAGTTTCTTGAAGTGCTCGAGGTCGTGCTTGAGCTTCGGCCACGGCATCTTGCCGTCTTTGCCGATGCCGTTATTGCGGTCGGCGGCGACGATGATTGAGAAGGTCATAGTGACCGAGCTCCTGGCAGGTCGCATTGCTCAACCTCAATCCAAACGCTAGACCCTCTCCGGAGTGCTGCAGATAGCCCCTGATTGTCAAGAATGAACCGCGTCTCGCTCGGTGGCTTCCAGCGCCACTCGGGCGGAAAGGGTGAGTAACGGGCCAGGCTATGGAATTGGCACCAGACTCCACCATGTTTTCGCTGCCAGCGCCGACGAAGGAAGGACAGCGAAGACCCAAACGGTCCAATAAGCTGTCCATGCTTGTCAGGTGTCCACATCACGACTCACCGCCTGGACCGGTGATCTCAACCGGCAGCGCATCCCAGCCTTCGGCGGTCATGGCGAGGTAGCGGTCAATCTGGCCAGCCAGCCATGCGGCGGCCTCTGGACTCCAATTGCCCTCCCTATCGACCTCCTCCTGAATAAGGTCGGCTGCCTGCTCAAGCGCAATCTTCAGCGCGGTGATTGTTGCGCGGTCACGTTCCGACTGGGTCATAGAGTCCTCCTATTGGCCTCATCCAATCGAAGCCTGAGTTCGTTTCTCTCCGCCCGCATTTGGTCGAAGTCTTTCAGCGCATCCGAGAACAGGTTGCATGTTTTCCCGGGCGGCAACGTGTCGATGTGTTCTTCGTATCTCTTGCGGGGAAGGTCTAGGCCGTCGTCGTGAACATGCGACCAGCGTACAAATTTGATCTCGCGCTTGAGCCTCCCGATAATCTCGGGCACATCGGCAATTCGCCATGACTCTATTCCTTCTCTGAGAGGGCATAGAGCGCAGCATGTCTCGCCGCGTGCATCGACGTAGCGAGCCTCGTTTCCGCATTTGCAGATCATTTATTCATCCACAGATTTCAGCGATTTGCACTTCGTTGCCGTCTGGGAACCCTTCGCGCAAGTCGTAGCGCGTCTGGGTGCCGAATAGAGAGATTGTCCCAACGCCAGTGCGGTCGGTGCGGAGTTCGCCATTTGCCAGCACGTCAAGCAAGAGATCGAGATATGGCTTCATGAGAAGTCCCTGAGGCAAGAAACGATTTCTTTGATTTCAAATCCCTCGGAGCGCAGTCGTATTATTTTACATCCCAGACCAC
>Ga0196980_1000023_pt1 | contig 60619 bp, 42 predicted proteins | sample S3_1013CmetaG_FD_155486 | JGI IMG/M metagenome (GOLD analysis project Ga0196980, IMG submission 155486) | Soil microbial communities from Anza Borrego desert, Southern California, United States - S3_10-13C | ecosystem: Environmental > Terrestrial > Soil > Desert | place: USA: California... | reverse complement strand
TTGCGATTGGGACGGCCGGGGCGCCGAAGGCAATCACTCGTCGCCCATGTTTGGCTCCTTTTGGTGACTGGGAAGTCCCAAAAGGTTTTGCCAAAAATGGCGATGCAATCGTTCAGTTCGAATTTATGGTGTAGGGGCGAATGAATTCGCCCCTACACCCGATATAAAAATGCCCTAAACACTGGAACACCCCATGGTTTTGCAGGCTCTTCCGACAGTTCCGGCAGTCCCGCTCGCATCACCGGCGACGCAAGTCTCCGCAACTCCGCATCCGGCGCCGGCGGCGCTTTGGCTGTGCTGTTATCTGCCGCATTTGCCGCTGGAGGTCTTTAAACTTGAAGACGACCGTCCCGCCGCCGTGTGGGAAGATGGCGGCGGGCATTCCCTCGTCCGTGCCGTCACGCCCACCGCCCGGGCTTTTGGCATCTATCCCAGCTTGTCCATCAATGCAGCCTTAGCCTTGTGCGCCAATCTGCAACTGCATCGCCGCGACGAACGGATGGAACGCGAAGCGCTGGAAAAGCTGGCGGAAACCGGGCTCGGCTTCACGCCCTGGGTAAGCCTCGATTACCCGGCCGCCCTGCTCCTCGAAATTCGCGGCAGCCTGTCCCTGTTCGGCGGCCTGGATGCCTTGACGCAACGGCTGCGGGCCGAACTCGAAAGCTTGGGCCATCGTGCCATTCTCGCGACGGCGCCGGCGCCTTTTCCAGCCTGGCTCATGGCTTCCGCTGGACTGGAGCAGACGGTAGAGGAGTCAACGGCGTTGCGCTCCGGGCTCGGCGATCTGGCCATCGCTCGTTTGCCCTTGGAACGGAATGCGGCAAGCCGGCTCGCCGAGGCCGGTCTCCATACCCTGCGCGATCTCTGGCGTTTGCCGCGGGAGGGTCTCGCCCGGCGTTACGGCCTTGCCGTACTGCGCCAGCTGGACCGGGCCGCGGGACGGGAAAAGGAAATGCCCCGGCTCTTCCGATCGCCGCCTGTCTTTCAAGCCCATCGCGAACTCGCGGCGGAAACCGAGAATCTGGCTTACCTGCGGCCCGTCTGCGCGGTTCTGCTGGAAGGGTTGACCGCCTTTTTGCGCCGGCACGACGCCGCCACGGACCGGCTGAAACTGGAGTTTTTCCACTTCCGCCGGCCGGCCACGCGCCTGGAATTGAAGCTTCGCTATGCCAGCCGCGATCCGGAGCGGATTTCGATGCTGCTGTACGAGCGCCTAGAGCGAACGCCCCTGCCCGCCGCCGTCACCGCCCTTCGCCTCTATTGTGACGCGTTGCAACCCTATCGGGCGCATGAAGCCGATTTGTTCGCCGCCGAAACGCCGGGCGCTCTGGACTGGGAGACCTTGCTGGAACAATTGCAGCAGCGCCTGGGGCCCGATGCCCTGCGCTTTTTAGGCACTGCGGCCGACCATCGTCCCGAGCGCGCCTGGAAGGGTCATCCCGGCGCTCCCGGGATGACCGTTTGCGATTGGAAGGGCGGCTTCGGTGCTCCCGAAGACGCCGTTTGCGATTGGAAGGTCCCGCGACTAAAGCGGGACGTTTGCGATTGGAAGGGTGTCTCCGGTGCTCCCGGAGACACCGTTTGCGATTGGGCGCGAGACGAATCGCCCATCGGTTTCGCCCTAGGCAAAAAACACCGGCCGTTGTGGCTGCTGCCCGAGCCTCGACCGTGCGATCCGACCCGTTACCGATTGCTGCCGGAGCGGGAACGCATCGAGAGCGGCTGGTGGGACGGCGCTTCGATCCGGCGGGATTACCGCGTGGCGGTGAGCCCGGAGGGCGTCCGTGCCTGGGTGTATCGAGAACTCGATGGAAACGGCGGCTGGTATCTCCATGGTTTCTTCGCTTAGCTTTGCCGAACTCCATTGCCTCAGCAACTACAGCTTTCTGCGCGGCGCCTCGCACCCGGAAGAAATGGTCGAAACGGCAGCCCACCTCGGCTACGCCGCCCTAGCGCTGACCGACGAATGCTCCCTAGCCGGCGTGGTGAAAGCCCATCTGGAAGCGCGCCGCCGCGATTTGAAGCTGATCGTCGGCAGCGAATTCCGTCTGAAAGACGGGCTCAAGCTGGTGCTGCTGGCCACCGACCGCGAAGGCTACGCACAGCTTTCCGGCCTCATCACCGCAGCCCGGATGAATGCGCCCAAAGGCCGTTACCGGCTGGACCGCCCTATATTGGAACGACACCCGCTGGATCATTGCCTGGCGCTGTGGTTGCCGAACGAAACGCCGGAACCGGAACAAGGCCTTTGGCTCAAGGAGCATTTTCCCGGCCGGCTCTGGATCGGCGTGGAGCTATTCCTGAGCGGAACCGACCGGAAACGGCTGAATCGCCTTCTCCGGCTCGGCAGCGAATTGGGACTGCCCCTGGTCGCCTGCAACGACGTACACATGCACGCCCCGGAACGGCAGCCCCTGCAAGACACGCTCACCGCGATTCGCCTGAACCGGCCGCTTTCCGAACTCGGCTATGCGCTGTTCCCGAACGGCGAGCGCTGTCTCCGTCCGCTGTCCCGTCTGGCCCGGCTCTATCCCCCGGAGCTCTTAGCGGAAACCGTGCGCATCGCCGAACGCTGCCGGTTCTCGCTCGACGAACTCCGCTACGAATATCCGGCCGAACTGGTGCCGGAAGAGCATACGCCGACGAGCTGGCTGCGCCATTTGACTGGGGAAGGGGCAAAGCACCGCTGGCCGAACGGCGCTCCCGACAAGGTGCGGCGGCAAATCGAGCACGAACTCGCCCTAATCGCCGACCTCGCCTACGAGCCCTATTTCCTCACCATTCACGACATCGTCCGCTTCGCCCGCGAGCATGGCATTCTGTGCCAGGGCCGCGGTTCGGCCGCCAACTCGGCGGTCTGCTATTGCCTCGGCATCACCGAGGTCGATCCTGGACGCCTTGACCTTTTGTTCGAGCGTTTCATCTCCCGCGAGCGGAACGAGCCACCCGACATCGACGTGGATTTCGAGCACGAGCGACGCGAGGAAGTCATCCAATACATCTACCGCAAATACGGCCGGCAGCGCGCCGCCCTAGCCGCCAGCGTCATCACCTATCGGGGCCGCAGCGCGGTGCGCGACGTGGCCAAGGCGCTCGGCTTCAGCCACGAGCAAGTCGACCACCTGGCCGGAGCCGCCCATTCCTTCAACGGCGACAGCTTGGATAATGAGCGTCTTAAAGCCGCCGGTTTCGACCCGAAGAATCCGAAACTCCGCCTGCTCGCCGGACTGGTCGATCAATTGCGCGGCTTTCCCCGCCATCTGTCGCAACATACGGGCGGTTTCGTCATCGCGGCGGATGCCTTGCCGCGCCTGGTGCCGGTGGAAAATGCGGCGATGCCGGAGCGCACCGTGATCCAGTGGGACAAGGACGATCTGGAAGCGCTCGGCCTCCTTAAGGTGGACGTCCTAGCCCTGGGGATGTTGACCGCCATCCGCAAAGCGCTCTCCTATGTGAGCGATTGGCACGGCGAAGCGCTGACCTTGGACCGCATTCCGGCGGAAGATCCGACGGTCTATGCCATGCTGCAACGGGCCGACAGCCTGGGCGTGTTCCAGGTGGAATCCCGCGCCCAAATGGCCATTCTTCCCAGGCTGAAACCCAAGAACTACTACGACCTGGTCATACAGGTGGCGATCGTGCGCCCCGGCCCTATTCAGGGCGACATGGTTCACCCTTATCTCGCGCGCCGAAACGGGCGGGAGCCGGTCACCTATCCCGGTCCCGACGTGGAAAAAGTGCTCAAGCGCACTCTGGGCGTCCCCATCTTCCAGGAACAGGTGATGCAAATCGCCATGGTCGCCGCCGGTTTCAGCGCCGGCGAAGCGGATCAGCTCCGCCGCGCCATGGCGGCCTGGCACCGGCGCGGCGGTCTGGAGAAATTCGAAGGCCGTCTGATCAAAGGCATGCGCGAACGCGGCTACAGCGCCGAATTCGCGGAGCAGATCTACCGGCAGATCAAGGGTTTCGGCGAATACGGCTTTCCGGAATCCCATTCCGCCAGCTTCGCCTTGCTGGTGTATGTTTCGGCCTGGCTGAAATGCCATCATCCCGCCGCCTTCACTTGCGCGCTGCTCAACAGCCAGCCCATGGGCTTTTACGCTCCCGCCCAACTGGTTCAGGATGCGCGCCGACACGGCGTGGACGTCCGTCCGGTCGACGTCAGGTACAGCGATTACGATTGCGCCCTGGAAGGCTCATCTCCTGAATCCCCCGCCCTCCGGCTCGGCCTGCGCCTGGTGAAAGGCTTGTCGCGGCAAGGCGCGGAATCCATCGTCACCGCCCGCCGGGAAAGACCCTTTGCCGATGCCGCCGACTTGATCGCCCGCGCGAAGCTCGACCGCCGTGACGGCGAAGCGCTGGCCGCCGCCGATGCCCTGCACGGGCTCGCCGGCCACAGGCATCGCGCGTTCTGGGACATGAGCGCCCACGAACCTCCCACCCCGCTGTTCGGCCAGCCGGCGTTCGACGAAGGCGAGCCCTTGCTGCGTCCGCCCCGCGAGGGCGAAAACATCGTCGCCGATTATGCGTCCACCGGACTCACCCTACGCCGCCATCCCCTCAGCCTGCTGCGTTCCAGGCTCACTGCCCGGCGTCTCCTGAGCGCCGCAGAACTTCATGCTCTGGGCCACGGACGCTTTGCGCGCACCGCCGGCCTCGTCATCTGCCGGCAACGCCCGATGACTGCTTCCGGCGTCATCTTTCTCACCCTCGAAGACGAAACCGGCCAGACCAATGTCATCGTCTGGCCCAGCCTAGTCCAACGGCAGCGCCGTGTTCTTCTACACGCAGGACTCCTCGCCGTGCACGGCACGATGCAGGAGGAAGACGGCGTGTTGCACCTCATTGCCAGGCGCTTGGAAGACTTGAGCCATTGGCTGGGTCATTTGAGCGTGCCATGCCGGGATTTCCATTAGTGATTTGAATCCACGATTCTCCAGGAGCTTTCGTGCTATCGTAGACGATCCCTTTTCCAGCCCCGTCGATTACCTAATGAATCCACGAATCGCTGCCCTGATCGACAACAGCGCTCACGGCCTCCTCGCATACGTCCAGGAAATTGCCCCATGCTTAGGTACAACCGGTTCATCGACTTCGGCGATGCCGAGACTTACCGGCAAGAGATAGGAAAGATGAGAAGAGATTTCGGAAACGAAAAACCCGAGCAGCCATAGCCGGTCGCCCGAACCGACAACGACGGTTCAACGAAAAGGCCGCACACCGATGCACCAACCTAGGGAAACTCCTCATTACCTCCCCTATCCTTGATGGTTAGAATGTTTTTTTCGTCGCTTACTACTGCTGAAATTCCACATTTGAAGTCCTTACATCTCGTACTCGTTCTGTTGGCGCTCATTCTTCCCGGTACCGGCCACTCGAAAGCCGATTCGGGCGTCCGTGAAACCGTTCGCCGTCTGGAAGACGAGTGGGCGGAGACTTTTTACCGCCGGCCGGCGTCCGAACATGCCGAGAAGTTCAAAGACCTTCTGGTTAGAATCCATGCCGTTTCCGAGCAGTATCCCAAAGAAGCCGATCCGTTGATTTTGGAAGCCATCGTCCTCTGCACCTATGCTGCGGCGGATGTCGGTTTGAGCTCGTTGAGCAGGGTCAGCAAGGCGCGGGAACTGCTGATCAAGGCGATCGACATCAATCCCCGCGCCATGGAAGGATCGGCTTATATCACCCTCGGCAATCTTTATTACCGGCTTCCCGGTTGGCCGATTTCCTTCGGAGACGACGATTCGGCCCGTCAATATCTGGAAGCGGCTTTGAAGCTTTACCCAAACGCGCTGGATTCGAATTATTTCTATGGCGATTTTTTATTGCAGCAAGGCGAGTACGAGAAAGCCTTAAGCTATCTGGAAAAGGCCGGAAAAGCGCCGATACGGCCTTACATGGTGCTTTCCGACACCAAGTTGAAGGAGGAGGTCCGTCAGGCTCTGATAGCCGCCCGAGAGAAGCGGGATGACCGCGGGGATTTCTTCTCGAACTTTCTGAAGCCGTTTTTCGGCGACGACAAACCCTGAGCCCAAGCTTCCGACATTCTCACCGTTAAGGCTGTTTCATGTCCGATAACCCCGATTTTCTGCAGCGCTTGCCCGAATCGCTCAAACTGCCGGTAGCTTCGGCTTGGGCCACGTTTTCCGCGAACTCGGCACGCCTTGGAATCGAAACCGGCGAACTTCCAGACGCGGTCAGAGAGTCTCTGGGGCCGGTTTGGGCCGTAAGCCCTTTTATCGCCGAACAATGCGCCCGCCGGCCGGAACTTTTGAAGGAGCTTCTGGAATCGGGCCGGCTACTGAATTCGACCGACGAGGAAAACTGCCGCAGCGATTTGCGAAGGCTTCTAGACGGTGTCAATACCGAGACGGAGTTGATGGCCGTCCTGCGACGCTTCCGCAATCGGGAAATGGTGCGAATCGCCTGGCGCGACATCGCCGGCTGGGCAAGCCTTGAGGAAACCCTGCAGGATTTATCCGCTCTGGCCGACGTGTGCCTGCAGGAAAGCCTCGATTTTCTGTTTCGCCAAGCCTGTGCCGGCAAGGGCACGCCGCTCAACAAGCAAGGCCAGCCGCAATCGCTGGTCGTGCTGGGTATGGGCAAGCTCGGCGCTTGGGAGCTGAATTTTTCGTCCGACATCGATCTGATCTTCGCCTATCGGGACGACGGCATTCTTCCGGACAAGCGCGAAACCAGCTATTGCGAGTTCTACACCAAGCTGGTGCGCAATCTGGTCAAAGTGTTGGACGCCAAAACCGAAGACGGCTTCGTCTTCCGCGTCGACCTTCGCTTGCGCCCCTTCGGCGACTCGGGTCCCCTGGTACAGAATTTCTACGCCTTGGAAGCCTACTACCAAAGCCAGGCGCGCGAGTGGGAACGCTACGCCATGGTCAAGGTGCGTCCCGTGGCCGGCGATTTCGAGGCCGGTCGCGAACTTCAGGAATTTCTCAGGCCTTTCGTCTATCGGCGTTATCTCGATTACCGAACTCTCGGCGAGTTGCGCGACCTGAAGCAGAAAATCTCGCTGGAACTGCAACGCAAGGACCGCCAGGAAAATATCAAGCTCGGTCCGGGCGGCATCCGGGAGATCGAATTCATCAGCCAAGCGTTTCAACTGATTCGCGGCGGACGCGAGAAACGCCTGCAGGAGCGCCGCATCCAGGTTGTCCTGGAAGCGCTGGCCGATCTCGGCTTGCTGCCTGCGCCGACGGTCGAAAAACTTCAGGAGGCCTATCGCTTTCTCCGCACGGTGGAAAACCGGCTGCAACAACACGCCGACCGGCAAACCCACGATCTTCCTACCGATCCCGTGCAGCGGCTCAGCCTGGCGTTTGCCATGGGCTTTTCCGACTGGGAAACGTTCAAAGCGCGCATCGATGCGGTGCGCTACGAAGTGCATGAGGTATTCGGGCAGGTCGTTGCGCCAGTCAAGGCCGAGACTCAGGCCGCTTTTGCACTGAACGGCGATCGCGAACAAATTTACATGGCATTGAGGAATATCGGGTGGCCGAAACCCGAATCCGGCGCAAAGCTCATCGAAACCTTCCAGGCTTCGCATGCGATCAAGAACCTCACCCCGAGAGGCGCTTCGGAACTCACCCGCCTCATGCCGATGCTGCTGCGCGCCACCGCCTCTACCGAACAGCCCGAAAACACCTTGGAACGGATTTTCGCGCTATTGGAAGCCATCGCCAGCCGCAACGTCTACCTGACCCTTCTGGCGGAGAATCCGCAAGCTTTGTCGCAGCTTATCAAGCTGGCGGCGGGCAGTCCCTGGATCACCAACTACATCGCCCAGCATCCTCTGCTACTGGATGAACTGCTGGACCCGAGGGCACTTTACACGCCGCTGTCGAAGATGGAATTGGAACGGGAACTGAAACGGAAGCTCGACTCGGTCGATCCCGAGGATCTCGAGCAAATCCTGATCGGCCTGCGCCAGTTTAAGCAAAGCAGCATTTTGAGAGTCGCGGCAGCGGATTTCGTGGGTGCCATTCCGATCATGGTGGTCAGCGATTATCTCACCTATATCGCCGAAGTCCTGGCGAACGAGGTCATGCGACAGGCCTGGCGATTGACGGCAGCTCGGCATGGCGTGCCGCCCGGCGCGAGCGTGGACCGAGTCGGCGGTTTCGGCGTGATCGCCTACGGCAAAATGGGCGGGCTGGAGCTCGGCTACGGATCGGACCTGGATCTGGTCTTCCTTTACGATGGCGTCGACAGCGCTCCTACCAACGGCGAGCGGCCGGTCAGCACCGCCGAGTTTTTCGCACGGATGGGCAAACGCATCATTCATCTCTTGACCGCCAACACCCCGGCGGGAATTCTCTATGAGGTGGATTTGCGGCTTCGGCCTTCGGGTAGCTCCGGCCTTCTGGTCAGCAGCGTCGATGCCTACGACACTTACCAAATGGACAACGCCTGGACTTGGGAGCAGCAGGCACTGGTCAAAGCCCGGTTTGTTGCCGGAGACCCGAACATCGCCGAGCAGTTCGGCACGATTCGAAAGAAATCTCTCTGTCGGCAACGCGATACCGAGACCTTACGGACCGAAATTCGCGAGATGCGCGAGAAAATGCGCGCCAATCTCTCGGCGAAGGACCCGGCGGTATTCGATGTAAAGCAAGGCTTCGGCGGTATCGTCGATATCGAGTTTATAGTACAATTCGGGGTTCTTTCGCGTGCTCACGACTGCGAAAAACTGACTGAGTGGACCGACGTGGTGCGCCTGTTGGACTCCCTCACCAAGGCCGGTTTCTTAGGCGCGGACGACGCCGGGTTATTGAGGCAGGCCTATTGCCTCTTCCGTGAGCACACCCATCGGTCCGCGCTGCTGGAAGTGCCCGCGCTCGTTCCGGCCGATGAACATTTCGAACTGCGTTCCCGCGTACAGCAGATTTGGCGGGATGTGATGGAACGCTGAGCTTTTCACTTTCACTGGTAATTTCGGAGAACGACTGATGGCGATGGATGACAGAGACGGCGTCATCTGGCTCGACGGCGAATGGCTGCCCTGGCGAGACGCAAAGGTTCATGTGCTGACCCATACCCTGCATTACGGCTGCGGCGTATTCGAGGGACTTAGGGCTTACAAGACTGACCGGGGCGCGGCGATCTTCCGTCTGCGCGACCACACCGACCGGCTGTTCCGCTCCGCCCACATCATGAACATGAAGATGCCTTTCGACAAGGACATCCTCGACCGGGCGCAATGCGAAGCCGTAAGCCGGAATGGCCTATCCAGCGCTTACATGCGGCCGATGTGCTTTTACGGTTCCGAGGGTATGGGCTTGCACGCCAAGGGCCTCAAGGTGCATGTCATGATCGCCGCCTGGGAATGGGGCAGCTATCTCGGCGCGGAAAACATGGCGCGCGGCATCAAGGTCCGCACCTCCTCCTATACCCGCAATTACGTCAACAGCGTCATGTGCAAGGCCAAGGCGAACGGCAATTACCTGAATTCGATCCTGGCGGTTCAGGAAGCCGTGGAAGCGGGCTGCGACGAAGCCTTGCTGCTCGACCACGAGGGCTATGTGGCCGAGGGCAGCGGCGAGAACATCTTCATCGTGCGCCGCGGCAAGCTCTATACGCCAGACCTGACCTCGGCGCTGGAAGGCATTACCCGCGAAACCGTCTTCACCATCGCCCGGGAAAACGGACTCGACGTCGTCGAAAAGCGGATTACCCGCGATGAAGTCTATGTCGCGGACGAAGCCTTCTTCACCGGCACCGCCGCCGAAGTGACCCCGATCCGGGAAGTGGACGGGCGGACTATCGGCCACGGCGGGCGCGGGCCGATCACGGAAAAGCTGCAAACGCTGTACTTCGATTACGTGCACGGCCGGCGTAACGACCATGCCGAGTGGCTCACCTACGTAGATTGAGCCGTCCGGCCCAATGAGCCGGTTATTTCACCCGCAGGGTGGGCAATGCCCACCCTTCCGCTTCAGCCACCCCGTTCAATCAGCGCCCGAACCACCCACTAAGCTTACGGGCCAAGAGATGCGGATCGATCAATAGGACGATCAGCCCAACAAGCGTCGAGGCGGGATAGAGATCGTCACCGAGCCTTTGCACGCTATAAAATTCAGATCAAATGGTGCGTGACGATGCAGCCGCTAACTCGCCCGGCTTCCGCAGCATCTTGTCGACCTCTCCGGCATGGCGCTCTTCATCGGCAATCATCTGCCGCACAAATTCTTCGAGCAGAACCGAGCGGCCCTGCACCAAGCCCAACAATTCCTTGTACAGCTTCAGCGCGGCGCCTTCCGCATCCAGCGACTCGCGCAAAATGGCGCCGATGTCGTGCTTATGGCTGTCCAGCAGAGGACCGATGCCGAGCGAAGGGTATTCGCCCAGATGGGTGATCATTTCGCCCACCGCTTGCGCGTGCAAGAGCGACTCGGTAGCCTGTTCACGTAGCCAGGATACGATGGGAATACGACCATAGCCGAACACAAGGAATGAGTAATGCGTGTATCGCACCACGCCGGCCAATTCCATTTCGAGCAGTCGATTCAGTATCGACACGACTTTGTCTTTGTCCAATCCGGCCATTCGAGTTACCTCTCGCTTGCGTCGCGTGCATTCACGTTATCGGTTAAGACTCGTGCCAATGGGTCTTTGATCTCTTCCTCAAAGAAGAAGGCTTGGAGTAGGGACAATAAAAAACAAGGCGTTTGGGCTTTTGGCTCGCTCCCATTCCACGTCTCCCGGCAAAGAAAAGGACCCAAATGCGCTAGTCCTGTCAGTGCTACCGCCCGAACCAGTTTTTTCGGAAAATGCTTCAACCGAAAACCTTCTTGGGCTAGTAAATTCTTAATTAGACAGAGCTGGCCTTGGAAGGTTGGGGCGTTCCGGAGATCAACATGGACACGCCTCAGCGCCTCTTTCCCTAAACCTCATCAAAGGCTATCCACCTTTCCCGAAGGAGCGAACGAAGTTCTGACAATGTGAGTCTCAGTTGCAGCAACTGCTTTTTCACGGATAACACCCATGATTAACAACACGCACGAGCAGTATGTCAGTTTCCACGCCGAAGCCTCGCAGGCCGAAAAAAGCGAATTGTTGAAATCCCATTACGCCGAGCGCGGTTTTCTTCCAGAACACGATCCCCTCACCGCATTTCCGCACGAATCACGTTACGCCGTGCTCGACGAAATTGGCCGCGATTTGCCGAGCCTATTGCATGACAAGGAGTTTCGGGCTTATGCCGAAGAACTCGATATTCCCGCTTGGCAGGAACCGGTTACCGCCGAAACCTTGCCGCAGCTTCGGCTGTATTACGTCCGGGTCGGCTTTCTCGCCTCCGCTTATGTCAATCAGGTCGGGATGGAGTCGGCCCGGCTACTGCCGCGCAACATCGCCGTACCGCTGGCGAGGGCCGGCGTGCTGTTGCAACGTCCTCCCATCTTGAGCTACGACGGCTATGCCTTGTACAACTGGAAGCGTTTTCGCAAAGACCAGCCAATCCGATTAGGGAACATCGATACGATCCAGAATATCGTCCACATGTATGACGAGCACTGGTTCATCCTGGTTCATGTGGAAATCGAGGCGATTGCTGCGGACATTCTGGCGGCGATCGCCTCGGTTAAACAAAAATTCGCTCTCGATGCGGATGCCGACATCGGCGCCGAGCTATGGCGCATCGAAAATGCCGTTCGGCGGCAAGTCGAAGTGCTAAAACGGATTCCCGAGAAGATGGACCCGCACCTGTATTACAAGACGTTCAGGCCGTATATCCGATTTTTCGATACCGTAACGTATGAAGGCGTCGACCGGGCACCGATCCGATTCCGCGGCGAGACCGGCGCCCAGAGCAGCATCATGCCGACCTTGGTGGCGTTTCTAAAGATTCCACACCAGCGCTCGGCCTTGACCGATCACCTGGCTGATATGCGCAACTACATGCCGGTCGAACATCGCCGGCTCATCGAAGAGGTCGAGGCCATGCCGAACATCCGCAGCCCGCGATACAAGGAACCTTTTAATGCCATCCTGGAGGACATTGCCTCTTTCCGGCGAGTTCATTACGGCTGGGCGCAGGAATACATCAATCGCCGGACCGATGATCCGAGAGGAACCGGCGGCACTCCCTATATGGAATGGCTCCAGCAAATGCTTTTAGAGACCGAAGCCTATCGACTCTGAAGAAGGTAGACCGTCCGTGGTCCGGTTTGGCGCAATACCCGATGCGCCAAGATCCTTGGCTTATATCTTCTCGGAGGATTGTTTCCGAATAATGACAAGCACGAAACGGATGTATTGTCTCTATGTTCTTTAATCTGAAAGAGACAAAACTCACTATTAAGGCCGCGGAAAAGGTAAACTCAGCAATCTGGCTGCCCTAATGCTGCTCTCAGCACATGATGAAACAGAAAAGTCCCTGCTCTTTTGAAACCTTCTGGGATGCCGCCAAGGCCGGGGACGCATCACCCGAGAATCAGACGCTGTGTCAGGACCTCTTCGAAGCTTTGCCGGACGCTATCGTGGTGGTTGATCCCCAGGGCTGTATCCGGCAGATGAATGCGGAGCTGGAAAGACTGTTCGGCTATGACCGCGAAGAGTTGCAGGGCCAGCCGATCGAGGTCTTGCTTCCTAAGCGCTATAGAGAGCGCCATATCAATCACCGGCTACGCTACTGTTCGGCACCTTACCGGCTCAAGATGAGTCAGCGTTCCGAGCTCTACGGCCGACGCCGGGATGGCAGCGAATTACCCATAGACGTCCACCTGGCGCCGATCAAAACAGCTGAAGGCATGCTGATCTTAGGCAGCATACGCGATATTACCAAGCACAAGACAGCCGAGGCCGAAATCCAGGAGCTTGCGCACCGGAAAGCTATCATCGCCGATCTGAGCCAATTAGCTTTGGCCGGCACCAGTCTCGACCGGCTGATGGAACACACCGTGAGGCAAGTCGCCCGGTGCCTCGAGATCGAGTACGCAAAAGTCTTGGAGCTCCTCCCTGACGGGCAGGCTTTGCGATTGAAGGCGGGAGTAGGCTGGAAAGAGGGATTAGTGGGGGAAGCAACGGTGAGCGCCGGCTTGGAGTCTCAAGCGGGCTACACCCTGCTGATATCCAAACCGGCCGACGAGAGCACGCTGATCGCCGGGGAACCGGTCATCGTCGAAGATTTAAGCAGCGAAACGCGCTTCAGCGGACCGCCTTTGCTCTTCGAGCATGGCGTGGTGAGCGGTATGAGCATCACCATTCCCGGATATGTCCGGCCCTATGGCGTCTTGGGTGTGCATACCACGCAGTGCCGCGCGTTCACTCCGGACGATGCTCAATTCCTTCGGGCGGTCGCTCATATTCTGGCCTTAGCCATCGAACGCCACCAAACCGAAGAAGCGTTGCGCGAAAGCGAGATGCGCGCCCGGCGCTTAGTGGAAGCCAATATCATCGGGGTCCTGGAGGGGGTCGAGGATCAGATTATCAATGCCAATCAGATCTTCCTGGATATGGTGGGTTACAGCCGAGAAGACCTGCTGGCTGGGAAACTACGCTGGCCGGAGATGACGCCCCCCGAATACCGGCCTTTGGATGACGTGGCTCAGGATCAATTGCTGAATTACGGCGCAGTCACTCCCTTCGAGAAAGAATTCATCCGCAAGGACGGTACCCGAGTGCCCATCCTGCTCTGCGCGACGCTGCTGGAGGGCTTGCCGTTCACCTGGATCGCCTTCGTCGTCGATTTGAGCGAGCACAAGCGGCTGGAAGACTCGCTACGACGCCGCGCCGCGGAACTCGCCGAAGCCGACCGCCGCAAGGACGAATTTCTGGCGATGCTGGCCCACGAGCTTCGAAATCCACTGGCGCCGATCCGCAACGCTGTGCATATCCTGCATCGGCAAGCACCGCTGATTCCTGAGTGTCAGCGCCCTCTTGAAATGATCGAGCGGCAGACGCAGCATCTAGCTCGGCTGGTGGACGATCTTCTCGACGTCTCCCGGGTAACGCGCGGCAAAATCAACCTGCACAAGCTGCCGATAGATCTAGTGGCGCTAACCGCTCGGGTGGTGGAGAACCACCGACCCAGCGCATCGGCACATCAGCATACCGTCACATCGACCTTGCCGCCCCGTCCTCTTTATGTCGAAGGAGATGATGTTCGATTGACGCAGGTACTCGACAATCTTCTTAACAATGCCAACAAGTACACCCCGGACGGCGGACACATCTGGGTGACGGTCAAAGACCAGAATGGGGAAGTGCTCGTATCGGTTCGCGACAACGGCATTGGAATCGCTCAGGACGACCTCCCCGGCATCTTCGACCTCTTTGCCCAAGTCAATCCGGGGATTGACCGTGCTCGCGGCGGATTAGGCATCGGCCTCTCATTAGTCAAGCGGCTGGTGGACATGCATGGCGGTTCTGTCGAAGCGAGGAGCGAAGGCCCCGGAAAAGGCAGTGAATTCATTATCCACCTCCCGCTCTTGCCCCAGGAAAGCGAACTCGCTCCTTTTTCCAAGCACACGCAGCAGGCTTCCGAAGCACAGGCCGCCTTAAGGGTGCTGATAGTGGACGACAATTATGACGCGGCGGAATCGATGGCCTTGCTGGTGAATCTGTGGGGACACGAAACGCGTATCGTCCATGACGGCCGCTCCGCCGTGGATGTATCTCGTACCTATCAGCCCGATGTGGTCTTACTCGATCTCGGTTTGCCGGGAATGAGCGGCTACGAGGTAGCCCAGCGCCTGCGGGAGGAGTATGGAGATTCGATTGCACTCTTCGCCGTAACGGGATACGGCCAAGCCGAGGATCGAGCGCGCAGCGCAGCGGCGGGCTTCAACGATCATTTGGTCAAACCGATCGATCCAGATACGCTTAACACCTTACTTGCCGCACGAAACCTATCATCGCCCTGAAATCGCCGCATCGTTGCCGCGCGGCGCATCTGATCCGTTCATAAACGGCGTCTCCGCGAAGCTTCCTCAATTGAGGTCGGCCGCACTAATCGGCTCCCGGCACCAGTCGTTTATTGGATCGAAAATGTGGCTCGGACCTGCGACGATAAAAATTCACTTATCCGCCGATGAGAACCGTGGGCTGACCCACGACGATCACACCGCCGTGGGCTGTCATGTCGCCCATACGCGCCGCCGGTTGGCCGCCGATCATCACCGTGGCCGAACCTTGGGCGATGGTATCCGGCGGTCCCACACAGGTGACCACATCACCGACCCGAGCAGCCGGCAGAGATCCGATCAGGACCGTGGGCGCACCAGGGGCCGTAATCGGACCTCCGACGTGAGGCTTGGGACCGTCGAACATAGGACAGGTATGCATATCGGTGAGGCGGGCTGCCGGTTTGCTCATATCGTTCTCATTCTACCGATCACTCGACATTCTATTTTCACGCATTCACACCGGCAGGCTTGGAGGTCAACCGGCCGTTGCCCCCGCAGGCGATATCGATGCCCTGGCTCAAAAACCGCCGGTATTTTTCCAGCGCTTTTTCCGGTTCGCTTTGTACCGCAGCCAGAATGACCGCCCCGGCGACGGCTTTCCCTGTGAGATTGTCGGCAGGCGGAACGGCCGGTGCGTCCGGCGGAGCCATGCTGCCCCCGCTCCAAAAAGCCGCCATCGCGGCCCAACTTCCCGGACTCTGGAATTGATGCGCTTCTGCGGCTGCGAAAGCCGAGCGCCGGTGTTCGTCGCTCGGTTTGTAAACCCAGCGCTCGGCGAGTTCGAGCGGCTTTAGCGCCTCCGCGGCAGGATCGGCACTTAAAGCACTGCGGGCGCACAGGCAGGCCCACCAGGTCGACTCCCGTTTCGGAAGCGTCCGCGCCAGAAATTTAACGGCGTCGGGATATAAAGCGTTTTCCATAAGAAGGCGCAAAAAATGGGCTGGGCTCATCTCGGGGCTCAGCAATCGGCGCGCCGCCTCATCGAGGTCGATATCCCGGCACAAGGATGCCGCACTGGCTGCGGGGATCTTGGTGAAGACGGGTTCAGTCATCGCGATTTCCAGTCTCGAACAGAAAAAGCCGGTTAATTGATCATGATGATACCGCCCTTGGCGGTCAGCATGCCGTCGCCCTTTACGGTTGTCATGGGCGATTTGACTTCCGCCATGGTCGTTCCCTCGATGTTGATCATCATGCCTTTGATCGTGATGCCGGTTTGATCGATCTTGATGCTGTTCTGGCCGACCTTGAGTTCGATCGACTGCATCGCCTCCAGCGTGCTTTTGCCCAGATCGATCTTGGTCTCCTGATTTCCCTGTTTGATCGACAAGGTATGGTTGCCCATGTCCAGCACTACTTCCCGATTGCCCTGCTTGAGCTGTAGCTTATCGTTGCCCTGCTCCAGGGTCGTCGTCCGATGGTTATAGATGTCGATCGTCTGATTGCCGGGATCCTTCTTGTCGAAACCGACCTTGAGCGTGGCGCTGTTTTCGACAACCACATTCATGTCTTTCTCGGCATGGATATAGATTTCCTCCTTCCCTTTATCGTCCTCCATGCGGATCTCGTTGAAATTGTCCTGTCCCCCGCCCTTGCTGCTGCGCGATTTGATGCCGGTTTGCGTGGCCTTGCCGGGCAAGGCATAGGGCACGGTCTGCTCCGCGTTGTAGACGCGACCGGTAATGATGGGCTGATCCGGATTGCCTTCGAGAAAATCGACGATCACTTCCTGACCGATACGGGGAATCGCGATCGCCCCCCATCCTTTTCCCGCCCACGGCTGGGACACCCGCACCCAGCACGAACTGGTCTCGTTCCGATTCTCCGCACGGTCCCAGTGAAACTTGACCTTCACGCGCCCGTATTGGTCGGTCCAGATTTCCTCGCCCGTCTTGCCGACGACGATGGCGGTTTGCGGCCCGCGGACGACGGGCCTGGGCGTGCAATGGGGGGCACGAAACTGCTGTGTTTTGGCAATGGCGGAAATACTCAGCTTCTCCGCAAAATCGCCGGCCAGATCACTCACCGACTTATAGCGGTTGGATTGCAGCCGGAATTCCATTCCGGTCACCACATATTCCTTGTTCTGATCCTGGCGGGGATGATCGATCAGCTTGAACAAGGCCCCGACTTCCAGACCTGCGACGTTACCCTCGCCCGAGAACCGCTCGTAATCCGACTGGAGCGCCTCCAACCGCACTTTCGAGTAATGCGATCCGTCGGTGTTCTCAACATAGCCGCCCGGATAGTCGTATTGTTCGTACTTGCCGTAATCGTCCTCCGTCGGTCGGTTCGTCTTTTCGATCAAGGACGCTTTGGGCTTTTCGAAATCGAAGTCGTTGACCGTGTAAGTCCCCGGCTGAATGATCCGTTTGAAAGACCAAGCGAAGATATGATCCCGATGGCGCCGTTCCGGATTTTCCGGCGGAAAAAAAGGCACTTCGGCATAGCCGGACACCGCTGAGTGGGCATTGGCGGAGTCGACCAGGTTGAGAATGTGTTTGTCGCTCTCGTGCTTGAAGAAATAGTAGATGCCTTCTTCCTCCAAGAGCCGATTGACGAAATCGAAATCGCTTTCGCGATACTGCACGCAGTATTCGCGCTGCCGATAGGTTTCGCTCAGCGACTCCTGCACATCGCCGCTAAAGCCGTGCTCCTCGAAGATAGCCTTGACGATTTCCGGCACGGTCTTGTCCTGAAAGATGCGGCAATTCGTCTTGCGCGTCAGAAACCATAACCAGGGCCGCAAAATCGCTCGGTAATGCGCGAATTCGCCGAGATCGGGTTCCTGGCTGAATTGAACGGCATAGCCGTTGAAATAACGTTTTCCTCCGTTGGAAAGCTCCAAAACGACAGTCAGTTTCTTGCCCAGAACATCCTTAGCAGCGATATTTCGATTGTCGCTGAGCAAGTCCACTTCCAACTCGAACGAGCGGCTAAACTCTTCTTGCCCCCGCATCCGGAAGAACAACAAGACGTCCTTACCCAAAGGACTCGTTACGGACGCGGAGCGGAAATCCTGAGTGAACGGCATAAAACTGACTCGTTAGATTTATTGGACGAAAATTTGCCGAATAGTAATAAAATGAGACACTGATCAATGTTTTCCGGCGGTTCAGCCCAAGACATCGTTTATTGTCGCGCGGTGGGCAGCCACCGAGTTCAAGAGCGAGCGGCGATGATCAAAAAGCCGTCCACAGGCACACCGGCCTCATAGCGCAGCATCTGCTCCTCGATCCGCCGAACGGCCAGACCGGTACTTTCCAGTCCGCGCCTCAGGTAGTCTTCCGTATGGCTGTAACGCCCATGGAGATTGATTTGATACCCCGCGGGCGGGCGTTCATCGGTTCTCTCTACGGTAAAAATGAAATGCCCGCCATGGCGCAATGCCTGCCCTACCCGATCGAAGACCTCGCTCAAATCGCCGAAATAAACCAGCGTATCGGCGGAAACGATCAGGTCGAATCGATCCGCGTGCTGGCCCATGAAGGCCGATAATTCGGCTTCGATCAAATCGTCGTATTGCCCTCGGGCATAGGCCTTCTCCAACATCTTGGAAGACAGATCCACGCCGGTCAGCCGGCGCGCATAGGGACGCAGGAATGCTCCGCAAAGCCCGGTCCCGCAACCGGCGTCGAGCACCTCGAGCTCAGATCGAGCGGAATCGTATAATCCGGCGACGGATTCCCCGACCAGACCGGGAGCCCGATAGTCGAGCCCCTTGAGCACGTAATCGAAACTGTCCGCAAAGCTGTCGAAGGTCATGCGGACGTAATCGTCCGAGGCGCGCACCGGAGCGTTCGTTCCGGTATACGAATGCAGCCGGTGCAGCGCTAGAGGGTTGGTCGGATCGTGCTCCAACCATTGGCGAATCGTGGGCAATGCTTCCTCGACCAAACCTTGCAGGTACAACACGTGACAAAGGTTTTCATAATCGTCCGAGCGGTAGGGCCGAAGATTGATCGCTTTGCGGTAAGCCTGCGCGGCCTCCCCGAATTTGCCCTGCTTCCGGAAAACGTTTCCGAAATTGTGATAAAGCTCGGCGTTGTCCGGCATCAATTCGATCGCCTTGGCGAATTGCTCCGCGGCTTCTTCGAACCGGTCCAGATCCTTGAGAACGGTTCCGAGATTGTTATGCGCCGCGGCGTTGCCGGGATTCAGCTCGATCGCCCGGCGATAGGCATTCACCGCCTTTTCCGGCTGACCGGCTTTGTTATAGATGTTGCCGAGGTTGTTGTAGGCGTCGGCATAGGTCGGCGCGATGGCTATGGCTTTTTCGATCGATTCGACGGCCAGTTCGTCTCTGCCTTTCCGATGCGCGAGGATGCCGTAGAAATGCAGGATTTCGGGAACCTCCGGAAAATTGTCCAGTAATACACGAAAAATCCGCTCGGCATCCTCCAGGCGATTCGCCTGGAGCAAGCGAATCGCGCCGCTCAGCGCCAACTCGGGAGTCACCTCCTCGATGCGGAAATCCAACTGTTCGTCGTTAGACATGGTCATCTATTTATAAGAAAAAGCTTCGATTGGCCTTCGAAACGACCCGCACGGCTTGCTTTCAGAGAGCCGGATGCAATCTCGAAAGGCCGTAGTAGGATGGGTTTCGCTTTGCTCTACCCATCCTGCACGGGCTATCCTCGATCAGGGTGCCGGCACAGAAGTGCGCTTCTGGAGGTCGACGATATAGCGCCCCCCCACTTCGTTCTCGATCAGCAGCTCGTCCCGACCGGGAACCAGACTCATGCTCTTGAAGTAGATCCACTGTACGTCCGGTTCCAATCCCGGCACGGTGTCGACCTCGTAAACCTTGACGGCCCAGAGTTGCTCGTTGGTCTTTCCGTCGTAAGCCACCAAGTAGCCCGTGGCCTGGTCGAATCCGTGATCGAGTCCTTGCATCTCCTGCGCATATCGAATGCCTTTGTATTCCACCGGGGGCACATCCGGCGGGGGTATGCGGCTGGCGTCTGGAAGTCCGCTCATAGGTGATTCCTCCTTTGAAGAAGATTGGGAAAGCTGCTTTGCGGAAAGCGGTGACGATGCTTTTTCCGCATCCGGCAGGATGCCGCCCGAAGGTTCGTCCGCCTTCAGCGCGCCCGCGGCCAGAAGGACAAGGGCGATGATGAAAAATCGGGCCGTATTCATTTAACCGTCAAAGCCTTATTGCGTTCGTTATCGGACAGCGCACCGGCACAATCCGCCGCGAAGAACGCCCAATTCTCGGCGTTCGTAATCGCTTTAGAACCCGGAAAATTAGCGGCGTTAGGCGCAATGCCGTACCAGGCATAGCGCGGCCCCGGCTTTACGTCCGTCGTGCCGCAAACGAGATGCGACAATTCATGGATCAAAATGCGTGTCCAGTTCGTCAAGCCCGACAGGACGTTCTTGGAACCGAAGAATTCTTCTTCGATATAAACCACATCGAGCGATTCGCGGCTCGCGAGAGCCCAGACGAACGCCTCCGACATCTTCAACCCGGCTTCGGACGGACTCGTCGCGTTACGAAGCGTAGGAAAATCGGTCAGGATGATCTGGCCGCGGTTGAGAGTGCCGACGATGGATTTGAATCCCTTGGAAAGCTCGGAAATGTAATTGCTTAACTCCGCATCGGTCGTATTTTCGTCGGCAAACCAACGCTTCACGATCTCCAGGGCCTTGGTCTTGGCTCTGCCGTCCGATTTGGCGCCGGCGTTCGCAATGACTATCAGGGCTTTCTGGCACCACTTGATGCCCTCCTGCGTACAGTTTGAAAGGTTCTTTTTCTGCTCTTCCGAGAATTTTTCCGAATTGGAGCGCAGCAGCGTCTTGACGCCGACATCGGTTCCACTGTCGAGCGCCCAGTGCGGCCAATCGGCAAAATCGGTCGGCAAGGAGTGAACCCACACTTTATGGCTGCCCCACTTTTTCAGCAAATAGATGTGCCGGAGAAACTTCAAGGCGGCCGCTTTCTTGCGCGTTTTGCCATTGATTGCCGTCTTAGTCGAATCGCCGGTCGCCGCGAGTATCCCTTCATCTTCTCCAATCTTCTCGTATCCCCTGAACAAGCCTTTATCCGCCCCTTGTGACGCTTTCTTGCGCAAGTCGTCGAGACTCGAGGCGTCACCGGAATTAAACCCGGTATCGCCCATGAGCCGAGTCAAAGTCTGGACCAGTTTTTTCCAGCCTTCGCTAAATGTCTCGTTCTTGAGAACGTTCTTAGCCTCTTCGTATTGGTTCGTAAATTTGTGGTCGTACCAAGCCATCTGCCTAATCCCCCCTTGATCTAAAACGATTCATGTCTATGTAGGAACTTTCCGCAAACCTATTCGAATGCGTAACTAAAATCGCCCGCCTGTACGGTGACATGGACCTGTTGAATGGGCTTCGCCTCCATCATCCGCATCAAGAACTCTTCGCTGATCCGCGGCAACACGGTATTTGTCAAAATCGCGTCGATCATCCGCCCGCCGCTTTCGAGCTCCGTGCAGCGGCTGGTGATGAGCTTGACGACCTCGTCATCGTAGCTAAACGGCACCTTGTGGGTCTCCCGAATGCGCCTTTCGATGCGGCCGAGTTGCAAACGGGCAATCGCGCCGATCATCTCGTCGCTCAACGGGTAGTAAGGAATGACGACCAGACGGCCCAGCAGAGCGGGCGGGAAAACCTTGAGCAAGGGTTCGCGTAGAGCTTTGGCGATGCCTTCGGGGTCCGGCATCAGCTCCGGATCTCGGCACAGATTCATGATCAGATCCGTGCCCGCATTGGTGGTCAGGAGGATCAGGGTGTTCTTGAAGTCGATCACCCTCCCCTCGCCGTCCTCCATCCAACCCTTGTCGAAGACCTGGAAGAAAATCTCGTGAACGTCCGGATGGGCTTTTTCCACCTCGTCCAGCAACACCACGCTGTAGGGCCGCCGCCTCACCGCTTCGGTCAGAACGCCGCCCTCGCCGTAACCCACGTAGCCCGGCGGTGCGCCCTTCAAGGTCGAAACGGTGTGCGCCTCCTGATATTCGCTCATGTTGATGGTGATGACGTTTTGCTCGCCGCCATAAAGGGCTTCCGCCAACGCCAGGGCGGTTTCGGTCTTGCCGACGCCTGAGGTGCCGGCGAGCATGAAGACGCCAATCGGCTTGTTGGGATTGTCGAGACCGGCGCGGGACGTCTGAATGCGTCTGGCGATCATTTCCAGGGCATGGCGCTGGCCGATGATGCGCTGTTCCAGGATATCGGCCAACCTGAGCACGGTTTCGATCTCGTTCTTGACCATGCGCCCGACGGGAATGCCGGTCCAATCCTGCACCACCGAGGCCACGGCCTGTGCGTCCACGGTGGGCAGGATCAGGGGATGTTCGCCTTGCAGCTCGTGTAGCCGGCTTTGCAGGTCCTTGAGTTCGGCCAACAGGCCATCCCGATCGACGGCCTTGATAGACGCCGATTCTGCCTGATCTGCCGCCTGCTCCAACGTGCTGCCGGTGCCTTCGACTTTTCCGGTCTGCTCCCGAAGCTGTCGGCGCAGGGTCAGAATCTTTTCGACCACTTCCTTTTCCGTGTTCCAGCGACTTTCCAACGCCGCCAGCCGCTCGCGTTCGGCCTCCAATTCGGCTGTCACCCGGTTTTCGCGGGCTGCCGTGTCGATCCCTACCGAACGTTCCCGGCCGATGATGTCCAGCTCGGTTTCTAAGGCTTGTATGCGCTTTCGGCAATCGTCCACTTCTGGCGGTACGGCGTGCTGGCTGATGGCGACGCGGGCGCAGGCGGTGTCGAGAAGGCTCACGGCCTTGTCGGGAAGCTGCCGTGCCGGAATGTAACGGTGCGAGAGCCTGACGGCGGACTCCAGCGCCTCGTCCAGAACCTGCACCCGATGATGCTTTTCCATCACGGAAACCACGCCGCGCATCATGCGTATGGCTTTCTCCTCGCTCGGCTCGTGCACCTGAACGACCTGGAAGCGCCGCGTCAATGCCGGGTCCTTTTCGATGTATTTCTTGTATTCCGCCCAGGTCGTCGCCGCTACCGTCCGCAGGGTGCCGCGCGCCAAGGCCGGCTTCAGGAGATTGGCGGCATCGCCGGTACCGGCAGCTCCGCCCGCGCCCACCAAGGTATGGGCTTCGTCGATGAAGAGGATGATCGGTTTTGGCGAGGCCTGGACTTCCTCGATGACTTGGCGCAATCGATTCTCGAACTCCCCTTTCATGCTCGCCCCGGCCTGGAGAAGCCCCACGTCCAGGGTGAGCAAACTCACCTCCCGCAACGGCGGCGGCACGTCGCCGGCCACGATCTTCTGGACGAATCCTTCGACCACGGCGGTTTTGCCGACGCCCGCCTCGCCGGTCAGGATGGGGTTGTTCTGCCGGCGACGCATGAGGATATCGATGACCTGACGGATCTCCTCGTCGCGTCCCACGATGGGGTCCATCTTTCCTTGCCTCGCCTGCTCCGTCAGGTCGACGGTAAATTGCTTGAGCGCTTCCTGCTTGCCCATGGCGGCAGGCGCCATGGCCCCGCTCGCTTCGCCCGGAACCGCGCCGCCCGCCTGAAATCCGTCGGTCGCGGCCAATCCGTCCTCGGGTGAACCGGCGACGAATTCAGCCAACCGATCCGTAAGTGCTTCAAGGCTGATTTTTTCGAATTCTTTCGAAATGCCGACCAGTTCGCCCCGTAATCCCCGAGTCTTCAAGACACCAACGAGCAAGTGGCCCGAGCGGACCTGGTTTTCGCCGAACATCAGCGTCCCGTACACCCACCCGCGCTCGACCGCTTCCTCGACGTGCGACGACAGGTCGGATATGGATGTCGCCCCCCTCGGCAAGCGGTCGAGCGCCTCGGTGAAGTCCTTGGCGAGGCGGCCGGGATCGATGCCGAACTGCTTGATGAGACGGTGTAGATCCGAATCCTGAAGCTGAAGCAATTGATGCAGCCAATGCACCAATTCCACGTAAGGATTGCCCCGCAATTTGCAAAATACGGTCGCACTTTCGATTGCTTTGTAGCAAACGCGGTTCAGCTTACCGAAGAGCTTGACCCGGCTGATTTCTCCCATGAAGCGATCCCCCTCGATCCGGTTTTTTAGTCGTTTAGAAAACTCAACTCTGTACAGACAGACGAATCAAAGCCGCGAGCACTGAAAAAACGGGTTCAGCATCAACTCGTCCGCATCTCTTTTTTCTTGTCTTGTTCCCAACCAGCTTGTCCAACCCAGTTGCGCACCGCCGTCCAGTCGCAGAGACGGGACTTCCTGATAGCGAAGAACCAGATTCAGATCCCAAACCAGCTCGTCTCCGGCGTAATTGCGCACGATAGCGATCAATTCGACCAAACTTGCGCCGCCCGGCAGCAGTGCCCGATATTGATCGAGATCCATCGGGCCGAGCACGACTCGAAACTTGTGCTGGCAACCCCAAACGCGGGCACCGACAACTACGGACAATCCCAAGGACGCACTATGCGGCGAGACTCCCAGCCGCGACTGTTCCTGCGTCGCGATCTCCATCCATTCGCCGACGAACTCCCGAATACTGACGCTGACGCCGAAGAAGTGGCCGATGAGCGAACGCAAACCTTCGGGATGCTGCGTCTGTCCGGCCAACAGCCCGGTAAAATAAAGTTTAGCCCGGTCCGGCATGGCATCCCGATTTTGAACGGAAGGCACGCCGATACCGAATAAAGAGCCCAAATATGCCGCAAAGCGATCCGATTCGGGACGATCGTGGTTCACGGTAGGCTGGGCATTGGCCCAAGCCCGGTAAAACAGGCACAGCATTCGATGGTGAAAAACGTCCGCGAAACGCGAAAACGTCCGGTCTCCGTGATGCCGGATGCGTTCGCGGGCGTACTCGGTCAAATGCAGGGGCAAGGGTCCGTTGGGCCCGAACAATCCGAGAAAACGCGCCGACAGACGTGGCGGAAAGCCGTCCGCGCCGAGCGTAAACGACGCCAGGGTCGACGGCGCAAATTCGAGCTCCGGCTGTTGCGCCAGCCGGACCGGATCATCGGCGGCTTTGACCGATTTCCCCAACCTCGGCTTGTCCGCGTAATGGCACTCGATCAGCCGCAGCGCTTCGAAAAAGTCGAAGCGATAGGGCTCTCGCCGAAGGAGATCGATCAGATCGTGTGTCGCTGTCCGATCCGTATCGGCCATCGCATGATCTCCCCTCGGCCTGCAGTTCTGATGGATGTTTCGGTGAACGAATTCAACGACACGTAACGGGCGAAGAATTGTTCGAGAACGGCTCCCAAGAGGAAGCAGCCGGAACCTTCGAACGCGGATTCGTCGAACTCGACGGCGATCTCCAAGCCGCGGCCGAACACGATCGGGCCCGCAGCGTCCACCCGCCGGACCACGTTCTTGGACCCGATCGACAGAACCCCCTCGATTTGTTTGCGGACCGTCGCATCGTTCGGATCGGCATAAAGGGCAAGCAATTCGCGGAGCGCCGCCGCACCCTCGGTTTTGCTGCTGTCCATCAGCGTCAGATAGTTGAGCGACAGATGATTGATCAGGCGCCACGCCATCTCGCCGTCGGCCGGCGAAGGTCTCGGCTTGGTCGGGCCCGCCAGACACCGTATCGCCTGAACCGGCGCACCGGTCTGCAAGGTAAAATCGGTAGCGCCTACGCCGACAAGCATCAGCAGGGGCAGATCGCGATTCGTGCACAGCGTTTCCATGCCCAATTGCTTCAGATCGCCCCGATACGGCGCCTCGGCCGCATCAACCAGCGAGATGAAAAGCTCGCTGCCGATATAGCTCGACCTCATCCCCTGCCGGCGCTGCTTGGACGACAACACGCGCTTTTCACGGTGCAGCGTGTAATAGGCATTCTCGTCGTGCCGGCGATACCCGCTTCTGGACCCATAGAACGGCAAGAACTCCCGCTCGTCGGACGGCGTGGCGCCGTAACCGGTCACTTCGCCGACGCTGTAAACCTCGTAATCCATCGGTCGCGTTCGATCCGGCACGACATGATATTGCGGCACCAAATGGCTCAGATGGATGCGGTCGGTGCGCTTCGGAAACAAGTTGATCGCCGGCGTGCAGAACAGCGAGAAATTGGCGGCATCGACGGCATTGACGAGATGAGGCTCGCTGCGCTTGAACAGGGCAATGACCTCGAGTTCGGTGCCGTCGCAACGGCTCACCGCCTTTTGTAAGCCGTTCAGTCCGACGAACAGATAACGCTCGGGAAAGGCGAAATATTCCTGCAGCAACCGATAGCCCTGAAACGAGCGCGGGCCGAACGGCAATAAGGCCTCGTCATCGGTGAAGCCCAGCCGCGAGATCGGTGCCTTATCGATGATCTCGGTCCACTCCGATGGACGCGATGCCGGTTGCACCGCCAAGGCGAGAGTGTCGGCCAGCAATTGCTCGTACAGACGGGACGGCAGTTCGCCCGTACCGCGCAAGAAAATCGGCAGCTCGGCAAGCTTGAGCTGATTGAAATGCAAACCCGCGCTGGTCCGGAAACACAAACGTAAACCGGCCTTCACGCCGGATTTGCTCGGTACGCCCAGATTGGCGACCGCGCTGGGCGTCGCGAGATATTGGGCTTCCACGAGTTGCAATGGCCACAGCGTAACGTCGTGGGCGGTCCGATATTCGCAGGCGGTTTGCTCGCCTTTGCCGATCTGACTTCGGAGCGGGGTGGCGCGGGGCACCAAAAACCCCTCCGCCAGCGCGCCTTCGGAAAGATCGGGCTGGAATTGCACCACGGCCATCGACGGCATCGGCGCAAGATAATGGGGATAAACGACTTCGAGCAGATGTTGCGTGAAACGCGGAAATTCGGCATCGATTTTGAGTTGAACCCGCGCCGCCAGAAAAGCGAATCCTTCGAGCAGGCGCTCGACATACGGGTCGGAACACTCGAATTCGTCGAGGCCCAGCCGTCCTGCGATTTTCGGGAATTCCTTGGCGAACTCGGCGCCCACCTCTCGAATGTGCTGCAGCTCGCGGTTGTAGTACTGAAGCAAACGAGGATCCATGATCTATCCGTTCAAATCGGTGACCCGCGCATAGCCGGTATCGAGATCGATTTCGGTGCGGATATAAAGGTGCAAGGGAAGCGGCTGCGCCCACAAATCGCCTTCGATGGTGAACGTCATGGCTTTGAGATTCATGCTATCCGAGGCGGCGACCCGCACCCTGACCGAATCCGCCAGAATGCGCGGCTCGAAGTCGAGAATAGCCTGTCTGACCTTCCGTTCGATCGCGGGGAGGTCGGCGCCCGAGAGAGGCGTGCCGGCCAAGGCCGGGATGCCGAAATTCAATACCGAGCGTTCTACGAAGGGATGCTTTTCCAGACCGACCAGCGATTCCATGGCCGTGGTATTGAGCAGCCACGCCAAATCGCGCAGCACGCTGTGCCGCAGATTCCGGATATTCATCACCCGCTGCTCGCGGGCCTCGTGTTGTTTGTCCGGTTCATCGTCGGTGAGACGATCCAGCAGGGAAGGCTGAAGGCGTTCCTTCGGCGTAAGATCAGCCATCGTTTTCGATCGCGTCCGCATTCATGGCGATGTCTCGAATCTCGAAGAGCGAGAAGTCGCCCTCGTTCGTCACCAAAACCCGTTGTCCCATACCCAGGGAGTAACCTTCGACAGGCTCCTTCCAATCGGTCCGCCGCGCCATGCATATCGCGGTTTCGCCGGTCTTTTCCGAGTCGGGATAGCGCGAAGGGATCAAGCCCACGGTGGAGCCGCCGTTGGCCCAAGTGAAGTGAGCGGGCAGCCAAATCAAGTCACGGAGATCGCTGGGTGGCTCGAGTTCGATGCGGGCGATCCGGCAAAAAGGTATCCAGTAGTAGCGGCCGTTCACGATGGCTTCCATGACCGGCCCTAGGCGGCTGTCGCTGTCGGCGACCCACTCGAAGGATTGCCCATTGATGCTGCCGGACGTCGCCGGAGCGGATTCGAACGCCTGATCCCTGAATTGGATCGCCGTCGAGTAGTCTCCCTGCGCGGAGCATTTGGATGCCTCGATCAGAAGGGCGATCCATCGCTCGGGCTTGCCGAAAATCAGCGGCGAAATTTCGCCGCTAAAGACTTTTTCCCGAAGTACTTCGCAGCGTATGGCCTCCCGATAGGTTTGCACCATCGCGAGATTGGCTGCGTCCAGATCGCCGCACACGTTCAACTGCGTGAGGGCACGCTCCCAGCGTCCCATAAGCGCTAACAACTGGAAGAGAAATATCCGATATTTCGCTTCGGCAGGATTGCGACGCACCTGGTCTTGAAGCTGAGCCAGCGCGTCCTCCAGGCGTCCTTCTCGGAGACTTTCTTCAGCGGCGATGGTTGGCATAGGCAGAGGGAAAAAATAGGGAGCATGAATAAGTGCCCGCTCGCGGCGGGCACTGCCGAAAGATACCGCGTAGGCTTATATTTTTACGTTCCCTGCAATATTCCAGCCCATTTCCGGCTTGGCGCCTTCCGCACCTTTTTCGGTCTGTTCTACGTACTTCACCTTAACCTTGGCGAAATTGAGCGTGACGTTCTCGGTCAAACGGTCCTCACCGCCGGAACCGCCGGTCGAAACCGAGGTGATCATCACTTCTTCCATGGTGATGGTTAGGTATTCCACTGGCTTTTCGCCGGCTTTGCGGACTACCAGCACGGCCTTGTCGAAATGTTTGCCGTTGCAGCAGCTCAACATCAAATCACAGCTCGCTTTATCGATATATTTCGTAAAGCTCAGATCCTGCACGTTGACTTTGCCCGATCCGCCACCGCTCCCCATATGGGTGGTGCCGCTGTTGGACATGCCCCAGCTCCAAGCCAGCACGTCGATCTCTTCTTTATGCTTGTCGTCTCTCGACTCGCCTTTAATTGCGCCGATTTTGATGAACATGTCGACAGCCATGATGCTCTCCTTTGTAATGAGGTTTTATGAACATTCTTTTGCAATCTAATTGATGTGGACGCCGTAACAAGCGGCGCGATATAGCGTCACTTCATAGGCTAACCTCCACCCCCAGTTAATGCTCCAAACGCTAGCCGCCCTTGACGGAGGGCAGCTTCGATACGAGTCGCAGCGATACCGTAAGCCCTTCGAGCTGGTAATGAGGCCGCAAGAAGAATTTCGAGGTGTAGTAACCGGGGTTGCCCTCAACCTCCTCCACCACCACCTCAGCCGCTGCGAGGGGTTTGCGCGCCTTGTCGAGATCGTCGGACATCGCCGGATTCGGATCGACATAGTTGTAAATCCAGCTTTGCAGCCATTTCTGCATGTCCTCCCGTTCCTTGAACGAACCGATTTTGTCCCGCACGATGCATTTCAGATAATGGGCAAACCGGCAGGTGGCGAAAAGGTAGGGCAGCCGCGCCGCCAGATTGGCATTGGCCGTCGCGTCCGGATCGTCGTATTCGGCCGGTTTCTGGAGCGACTGCGCGCCGATGAATGCCGCGAAGTCGGAGTTTTTCTTGTGAATCAGCGGCATGAAGCCGTTCTTGGCGAGTTCCGCTTCGCGCCGGTCGCTAATGGCGATCTCCGTCGGACATTTCATGTCCACGCCGCCGTCGTCGGTCGGGAAGGTATGCACCGGCAACCCTTCCACAGCCCCGCCCGATTCCACGCCGCGAATCCTGGAGCACCAGCCGTAGAGCTTGAAAGACCGATTGATGTTGACGGCCATCGCATACGCCGAGTTGGCCCACACGTACTTCCGACTGTCCGCCGATTCGGTCTCTTCTTCGAAATCGAACTCCTCGACCGGATTGGTCTTCGCGCCGTAGGGCAACCGGGCCAGGAATCTCGGCATGGCCAAGCCGATGTAACGGGAATCGTCCGACTCCCGCAGCGACCGCCACGCCGCGTATTCGGGCGTTTGGAAGATTTTCGTGAGGTCGCGCGGATTGGCCAGTTCGTTCCACGAATCCATCTGCATCACGGTCGGCGCCGCCGCGGAAATGAACGGCGCATGCGCGGCCGCGCAGACCTTCGCCATCTCGCCCAGGAGCTCGACATCGGGCGGAGAGTGATCGAAATAGTAATCGGCCACGATGCAGCCGACCGGCTCGCCGCCGAACTGCCCGTACTCTTCCTCATAAAGCTTTTTGAAAACCGGGCTTTGGTCCCAAGACGTTCCTTTGAATTTCTTCAGGGTTTTTCCGAGTTCTTTCTTCGAGATGTTCATGACCCGAATCTTGAGCATCTCATCGGTCTCGGTATTGTTCACCAGGTAGTGCAAGCCGCGCCACGCGCTTTCCAATTGCTGGAAGTCCTCGTGATGCATGATCGCATTCACCTGCTCGGTGAGCTTGCGGTCTATTTCGCCGATGATGGCCTGGATCGTTTTAACCGCGTCGTCGGAAACTTTCGATACGTCTTTCAGGACGAATTCCGCCAAAGTGGTCACGGCCGACTCGACGGCCTCTTTGGCGCGGTCGGATTTCGGCTTGAACTCCTTGTTCAACAGGCTGGAAAAATCGCCCCACTCGCCGAGTTGTTCGCCGACCTGGGTTGTGGATTGGGTTTGTAATTCAGCCATGACTTATCCCTCGCTGCTCGAAGAATCCGCACCGGTTTCGCCCGCCGGCTTCGGAGCCGAGGCCAGCGCTTGTAACAGCGTCGGATCGTTGATGACTTTGGCGATAAGTTCCTCGGCGCCGGTCTTTCCGTCCATATAGGTGATCAGATTGGCCAACTGGCTGCGTGCCTCGAGAAGCTTGTTCAGGCCTTCTACTTTCCTGGCCACCGCCGCGGGCGAAAAATCGTCCATGCTCTCGAACGTGATATCGACGCTGAGATTGCCTTCGCCGGTCAGGGTGTTGGGCACCTGAAACGCGACCCGCGGCTTCATGGCCTTGAGCCGCTCATTGAAGTTGTCGACGTCGATTTCCAATAGTTTTCGATCTGCCACGGGAGGCAGCGGCTCCGTGGGTTTCCCGGAGAGATCCGACATGACACCCATGACGAAAGGGAGCTGGACCTTTTTTTCCGCACCGTAAACTTCCACGTCATATTCAATCTGCACCCGCGGCGCACGGTTTCGAGCTATGAATTTCTGGCTACTTTCTGCCACGACAAATCTCCTCTTAGGCTATAGAACTAATATTGGCTGTCTTCGGACGTTTCCTGCCCCCTGATGAACTCCACCTGAGAAAGGCCGTCCGGAGCCAGATCTCTGATGATCTCGATGAAGTCCATAAAAACCAGACGTTTGGCGCGCTTCAGGAGCAAGGGAATCGGGCTGGAAGGCTCGCATCGGGCGTAGTAATCGCAAATCAGATCCAGGGTCTTGATCACATCCTGACGGCTGCCGATTTCTCCCGGTCGAACCGCATTAGGTTTGACGATCACATCATGCGGAGATGTCGCTTCGCCCTCGGCCCCCGGCTGCACACCGCCGGTACCGCTTTCCTCCGAATACTCTCCAAGCACCTGCTGCGCTTCCTTGAGCAAATCTCTCAACGGGGTGAAGTTCGGCGCATCGCCGATGCCGACCTGATCGGTGACGAAACTTTCGATGGCTTTGAGGCTTTCCAAACTCGAAGCAACCGCTTGACGGGTCGATTCCAGGGTCTCGGCGCCGGCATCCATAAATGCCGCCTTGATGGTGGCAAGCTCGGGCGCGGAACTCCCGTCCCCGGACGGGGGCAACTTTCCGGTTGCGATTTGCACGTCGCGTAGGCTAAAACGCCCGAGTGCGCGCGATTCGATCAGGGGCGCAAGCGCGACCGGACGCAAAATCGTCTCGAAGTCGCACAGTCCCATCAGGATGTTCACGCGTTGAGTCGGATCGTTGTCGTCGTCCGGATCGAGCAGCGGATAAAGGTGCGGCCAGAATTTGCCGATAGTGCCTTCCAGAAGGGCCAGGCCGTCGCGCAATCCCGACTGCCCGTCGGTATGGACAAGGGCCTGAATGAGATAGAGGATCAACTGAAGGTCGCGAGTACGCCCCAGCAATTCGATCGCGTCCCGTCGAACTTCCTTCCAATTCGGCGGCTGTGCCGGCTCGATCCGATCCCCGATTTGCTGTTCCGGCGTGCCTTTGGCCTTCTGCTCGAGCGCGATGAATGCGTTATCGTACTGAAGGTCTTCACCGCAAGGTGCATCCGGCGAGACTTCCGTCAGGAAGGCTTCTATGTCTAGCTCGCTCATATCCCCCCAATCGTCGCAAGCATTTCTTGGTTTTCAACTCGACGACTCCGGCTTTCAAGCAGTGTGTCGAGAATTTATTGTTTGTCTTCTTTCCGGCTTTCCGGTTAGAGCTCGATGCGAGTCCCCAAGGTAAACCTATGACTTTCGATATCGCGATAGCCCAGCAATAAATCATAGGCTAAAAATGCCGAAATGCCGTGGGAAAACACACCCGAAACTTCGGCGCCGAAGGTGTAATAATCCCGATCGGGCCCCTGAGTCACCACGGCAAACTGCTGGGCAGCGGGATCGCCGAGGAAGCTGGCGCCGATCGTCCGCTTGTCGTCCTTAAATTGATGATGCCACTCGCCCCGCAACTGCGGCGTGATCACGCCCCAGGGTAGACCAAAGGCGTGCGAAATCTGGCTCCCCACCGTGGAAATGAGAGACTGCACGTGCTGGTCGTCGAACCTCATCCCCCAGCCGTTGCCCTGCCGCTCGCGATAGGCATCCACATCCAGGCCGATGTATTCCGTTCGCGCGTAAGGCGCCAGGGTCAAACCGCCGATGGAATAATCGTAGCCGCCGCCGATGCTGAAGGAATACTGAGTTCCGCCGGGATTCGCGACAGCCTGGGTATTGACGGTCTCGAAGCCCGGCAAGGTGTAATTGATGTTGCGGGTAGTCTCATAATCGATGCCGCCGAACGAACCGAGCGCATCGATATGGAACTCCTCGGTCACATAGAACGACCCATAAATGGAACCGGTATAGGCATCGCTGTCCGTGCTCCCGGCGGAACGGTCGAAATTCGCATTGGTGCGGGCATAGGTGAACGCGAGACCTGCGACGAAATTGTCCGTGAACCGATAATCGGCGCCGACGGTAAACCCGAAGTTTTTGAATTGAAAACCCTTTTGATTGAGGGTCGAATCTACGTCGCCGAAATGATAATTGCCGTCGACCCAGAAACTGAGAGGACTGAACGAACCATCGCCTGCGGCACCGCCAGCGGCAAACGAATTGCCCAAGCCGGCATACGCGCGATCCGCCGACCAAGCGCTCCTGTTCGTTTGCAAACTGGCAAGGCCTAAGCCGGCGTGCAACGTCGCCAGCCGGGCGCCTATGGTGGAGTCCACTAGGGCGACTTGACCGGCGGTGACGCGGGTGGCCGTAGCTCCCTGCTGGAGAATTTGCTCCGGGGAGACGATTTGAAGGGCATTTTCGACGGGCTCGAATCCGGCCGACGGAATCTGGCTGTCTGAAGCGGAAATCGCCGAACCTACGAGGGCATCGCAGCGGTCTCTGAAATCGTCGGAAAGCAATGAGTTTCTTTGAGAACAGGCATCGAACGCCACATTCGCCATATCGGTCTGCGTTTGATTCAGCGTCGCTCCGCTGGTCAACGGATTCGCCGCGACCACAGGATTCCAGCAGACGGCACATGACCACACCAGTCCCAACCGAATAACCGAAAAGCCTCCAGGCATCGTCGCTCGAACCGGTTCGTCTTCGATAACTCCCCCCATTTCTCCCCGAAAAACCATCTGTTATTTTTATTCGTTTTTTAGCTATCGCCGTCTTAGCCCGTCAAGGCGCCTGCACGACAATGACCGTCACATTGTCTCGCGCGCCGCGCTCCATGGCCAGCGCGATCAACGATTCCGCGCGCTCCCGGCAGTCGCCGATTTCCAGAATCTCTTCAATTTCAATCGGTCCCGCCTCCTTATCCAAACCGTCGCTGCACAGCAGAAAGCCGTCGCCATCCATTACATCAAACTCGACCACATCGAGCTCAAGTACGGGGTCCGCTCCGACCGCACGGGTGATGACATTGCAATGCTGTCGTTCGGCCTTTTTTTTATCCGTAGGAATTTCAAAATAAGGCAACTCCTCGGCTAACGAATGATCTTGTGTCAGTTGTTCCAATCGGCCCAGACGATAACGATAAAGCCGACTGTCGCCGGCCCACAGGCAAGCGCATCGCTGATCGGCCGCCAATAGCACGACGACGGTGCTGCCGATGATTTGACCGCTCGAACTCTGGCGGGCCAGCTCCCACAGTTCGGCGTTCACGCGCTGCAAAGCCGATTCGACGTTTTTGACGGACTCGTCCAGATCGGCCGTGGCGGGCAGCGCCGCCAAGGCCTCGATTATCGAACGGCTCGCGACATCGCCAGCTTGATGCCCGCCCATGCCGTCGGCCACCGCCCACAAACCGATGGCCGAGCGTTCGATAAATGCATCCTCATTGATCTTCCGCCGCTTGCCGACCACGCTGATGCCGTGCGAGAGCCAGCGACGAGAGCCCGCCGACGGCCGTGCTTCCGGCGAAGAAGGTCGATCGATCCCGCCCATGCCTATCGGCTCGGACGAGACGCGAGCCGGTAGATCGGGTAAACGCCGGGTACGGATCGCCCAACCACGCTGCTCCCAGCTCCCCGTCATCAGGGCGACGAACGCATCGATCGGCGGCAAACCTTCGCAAACCAGAAACGAAGCTTCGATGTGTTCCGAACCCGCCGTACTCCATAAACTGTGAGCCGGAAGAAAACGGTCGAGCAAGCACCCGCTCAGCCCCATAAACGCATCAGATGCCTGATGCAGGCTTTCCATCTCGAAATGGAGTGCGAATCTGCCCGCCGGACTTTGAGCCCGGCTAATACTCGAACTGTTTTCCATGAAAGCCGGCAAAGACAGCTTCTCCAACGCCCGGTCGAATTCGGCGAGATCGAAATCGTTTTCAAGCCCCGACAAAGCCAGCGTTTCGAGCGCTTCGAACCAGGCGCAGCCTTGATGGAATAAGAAAGGCAAGTGCTGCGGTTCCGTCACGGGCGCCGCCAGCGTCAACGGATAATAACGTCCCACCTTGTCCACGCTGGGCATCAAAACGCCCGCCCAGGCATTAGCGCCGCAAACGCCCGCCCCTAGCGCAAAACGCCAAATCGGGCTGGTCAGATAAACGTCCAGCCAGGCGTCCCCCAATTGTTCCCGGCTCGCCGCCATGGCACTCTGCAACCATTGATCCCAATGATCGATGAAATGTCTAGGCAGACGCCGGGAGACGAAATCCCCTAGAGCGGGCAATTTGCCGTAAAAACCGGGTTGAGCGGATTGATTTGTCATAGCGCATCCGGACAGCTGAAGGTCTTCAACGCGGCGAGACCGAACGGATTCGTCACGCTGCCGGCGCGCAGCTCGTAGCGTGCGCTGTACCCTTCCACTCGAAACGTGACCAGGAACCGCTCCGGGAGGTCGGTCCTTTCCACCACGGTTTCATCCAGCAGTCGGAAAAAAGCCCAACTGCCTTCCTTCGATCGGCTGACCTGCCGTCCGTCCACGGCCTCGAACACCATTCGAACACCGGCGCCAGCGGAAGGCCCCGGCCATTGGAGACGCGTGACCTGCTCCGGGCCGTGCCGATAAACGACCTCCTGCCCTTCCAGGTTGAAGCGGAACGTCGCGACGTTTTCGTCCAAAGCGATCGGTTTGAGTTCGAAAGCCACGGCGGGCATCTGACCTCCCGCGGAAAAGAAGGCGGAGCGAATGGCGGAAGCATTCTGAAACTGACGGATGGCCGCCGGGGAAAGCCCCAAAGCTTGTTTGTCCATGGCGACTTCCGTCCACACCGGACGGTTGACGTCCACGAAGGTCTTCAGATTGGTTTGAAAAAACTGATCCAGAATGCCGTTCGGCGCGAAGAACTTCGCAAAGTCCATCAGCGTCGCCTCCTTAGGACTCCCGCCCACAAACGGGTAGCGACCGCTGAAAGCCGCCTTGCAGGGTGTCCCTACCGCCGTCTTGAGCATGCCGTTCAATTCGTTTTTCGCTCCGGCCAAGGTTTGTCCCCAGCCCACAGTCAGAAACGAAAGAAACCAGCCTTTCAAGGGTTCCGGCAAACGCCCGAACTCGCTCTTCGCCTGGAGAAGCACGTCCCCGCCGCCGCCCGCGACCCGCCCGGAAGCACTTTTCAGCGCTTGTTCGCCGCTGAGGGCCGCGCTGCCGATTTGCAGCATGTAATCGCGCAAAGACGCCACGGTGTTCAGGGTCGAATCCAGAGCGGCGGGCCGATCCGCGCTACTCCGCACCAGATAGCTGAGATCTTCGAATGCCGCCTCGACGCTCTGAACCGGGTCGGTTTGCGGTTCGCTGCCGGCATCCGCCTGACGCGCGGCATCCAGCAATTTTTGGGTACGATCGTCTATCTTTGCCTCGGCAACGGCCGGCACTTTGCTCAGGAGCTGCGCGGTGAGCGATGCAATCTTGGTCAACGAGGTGTTCTTTTCGACGGCTTCCAGCAGCGGACGCACCGGAGTCGTCGGCCGGGACAATATCTCCAGCCACTCAATGGTCTGATTGATGTCCTTGGGCCGCCGAAGCTTTATATTGCTCAGGAGATCGCTCCACGCCTTTCGGTAGTCGGCCAAATAGAGCGTCCGGAAATCGCCGTGCAAACGCTGAATTTCAGATAGATCGAGATTCGCCTGCTTGCCGAGCACCCAGTTCTCGGTCACCGCCTCCTTGACGAAATCGAAGCTTTTCTTGAGAAATAAATCAGAATAACCGTAAGCGGTAAACAAACCCGAGACCGCCAGAGTCCCGATGTCCCGTCCGTCCGCCGCGACGAACACCCGCCCACCGTCGGGGCCGAGCGCGGAACCGAGCTTGAAATCGTGAGAACGATCCAGCAGTGCTTCGTTCTTGAAGCGGGCGTACAGCTGAATCGTCTGCGGAATTTGAGACAGCTTCGCCCGGACGCTGGCGACCAGCGCCTCATCCACCGGCTGAGGATCGAGCCGCAACGCGAGAAGATTGTCGAGGTGGAGATTCAACCGGGCGAGCAACTCGGGTTCGGTGCCGAATCGGCTATCCCAGTCGCTCCGAATCCAAGGTCCCGCGATCTTGGGATCCATACGGTCCGGTTGAGCGATCATGAGATAGACCCGCAACAGTTCGTAAAGAATTTCGGGATTGGACGCCTCCGGCCCGGTCATGCGCTGCGCCAGGCGCTGGAGATTGACCGGAAGAAAATAATCCCTGAGCCAGTGCTCGTAGGCGTGATTCGCGGCCAGCTCGATTTTTTCGCCCTGATAAAGACCGAAATGCGCCAGCCGGCCGGAATTCTCATAAATGTCGCGGATCGCCAGCAGCGGATCGAGCTTAGGGACAAAAGTCCTGAGACTCGCTTGCCAATCGCTCGCATCGACCTGAGCAGCGCGGTGGCGTTCGATTTCCTTCTCGACCTGCTCGATTGCGGAAGTATTGCGCTGGTAACTCACCGCCCAAAGGAGAATGCACCCCAGAGCCAAGACCAGCACGGATGCGTAAGCCCCGGCCTGTGTCAGACGCCGGCGCCGCTCGATGCGCGGATCGAGCCCGGCCAGGCCGGCCTCTTGGAAGATGACTTCCTTCAGCAGCCGGGTAAGAAAGAAGCTCTTTCCCCGCCCGCTAAAGATCGGCGTCGCCTGCCGGCTGAGCCGGAAGGTGGCAGCGAGTATGCCCATCATCCTGTCGATGGGCGTTCCTTCCTGGGTGCCGCTGGTGAGATAAATGCCGCGCAGCAATGGTCGGGCTTCGTAGCGGTTCGCCCCGAAAGCGTCTTCTAGAAACTTCTCCATCGTCGGTTTCAACAACGCCATCTGCTGCGGATAATCGAGAATCAGACTGCGCCGCTGGATGTCCCGCTCCTCCTGGATGCGGCTCTGCATGCGCCGGTTCAAGCGCTGAAGCAGTTCGTCGTAGCCGGCCGCGAACCGGGCCAACACATCCATCGGTTGCTCGGAATTCTCCGCCGGGAACGTCTCGCCCCAGACCTGGGCGCGCTCTTCCTGCGTAAGATCGACGAAGAAATCGTTGAATCCCGCCACCAAATCGCACTTGGTGAACAGCATGTAGATGGGGAACCGGATCCCCAGCGTCGAATACAGCTCTTGGACGCGCTGGCGGATGGCCTTGGCATGCAAAGCCCGCTCCTCGTCCGTCTGCTGTAGCAAATCCGACAAGCTCAAGGTTACGAGCACCCCATTGATCGGCCGGCGCGGACGGTGTTGCTTCAGCAGCTTGAGAAAACCGCCCCACTCCGCCGCATCCACGGCTTGATAGCTCTCCTGGGTGGTGTACCGGCCGGCGGTATCGATCAGCACCGCCTCATCGGTGAACAGCCACTCGCAATTCCGCGTGCCGCTCACGCCGCGAATAGGCTGTGAGCCCAGCCGGTCGGCCAGCGGGAATTTGAGTCCCGAATTCAACAAAGCCGTCGTCTTGCCCGAACCCGGCGGGCCGATGATGACGTACCAGGGCAGCTCGTACAGATGCTGCTTGTCGCCGCGGGTTTCGCGCAGCAGTTTCAAAGCCTTGGTGAAATTCTCGGTCAGCAGCTCGATATTCTCGTCGGCCGCCACCGCCTCGGCGGATTTTCCTTCGGCGCCTTCGCCCGGTGCGGCGAGATCCTTCACCAACTGCTGCTCCTTGCGTCCCGCCCGAATTTCCGCCGCTAAGCGCCAGATGACCCAGACCACGACCGCTACGGCCATCGCCAAGCCCCGCGCCCATTCGGGCGCCAGGGGTTCCGAACCGGCGATCCCGATCAAGGGACCGACGAACCAGATCAGGGCGCACAGGGCGAGCATCCCGATCGCCTGAATAACCCACTTTTTCTTCAAGAAATTGATGACGCCTTTCACGACTTGCCTCACTGGATCAGGATGTCCACGCGCCGATTGATGGCCCGGTGCTCGGCGGAGTCATTCGGGACCAGCGGTTCGTAATCGGCCCGCCCTTCGAACCGAATCCGGCCCTGCAAGGCGGCGGATGACTCCAGAAGGTCCGCCACATGCTTGGCGCGGGCGGCCGACAGCTCGAAGTTGGACGGAAAACGGGCGGAAAAGATGGGTTTGTTATCCGTATGGCCGGTAACCAGGGCGCCATCTCCACTCGCTTCCAATTCCTTAGCGATTTTGGCGAACATCGGGACGAATTCCGCCTTCACGCGATCGCTGGCCGAATCGAAAGAATTTCGAATCCGCAAGATCCGATCGTCCACCACTTCCACCATGTTCCGGGATATTTCCCAAGCCAGAATGGGTTTGAATCGTTCCGTCTTCGCCACCGGTTTCGGTACCGGTGCAGGTGTCGGCAAAACCGGCGCTGCCGCTTGAACGGTAGCCTTTACCTCATCCTTCGACAGGGCGAACAGATCGCGGGCGACCGGGTCGGACGCCGAATTGACAGCAAAGGCGAATCCTAAATAGACCAGGACGAGCAAGGCCGCGGCGCCCGCTGCAATCACCCAGATCGGCACGTAGCGGATGATCGGATTGCGCACGTCTTTAAGCCCTTGCCAACGAACCGACAGATCCCGCTCGAAATCGCCCCGAAGCCGTTGAATCAGCTGGTATGTCTCGGCACGTACACGCTCCAGTTGGTTAGCGCCGTTCTGCACGATGCGGTACTTGCCCTCGAGGCCCAGGCTCAGACATAGCCAGAACAGTTCGATCAGGTCCAGATTCTGGGCCGGCTGGCGCGCCAAGTGCTCGAGAAACAGAAAGAACTTTTCGCCGCCCCAGGCTTCCTTGTGGAAGATCACCAGAAGGCTTTGGTGCCCCCAGTGGCTCTGCGCACCCCAAGGGGTGTTCAGAACCGTCTCGTCCAGCAACGTACAGAGCGCATAGCTGGCGATGCGGGCATGCTCCTGGGAACCCCCTTGCTGCAGAACCCGGTTTTCGAAACCGCGCAGTTCGTTGATCAGTTGCTGCTGAAGCTCGGCTACCGCCTGATGGACCGCCGTATTGCGCAAACGGGAGACCAGGGAGAGCAAAGACAGCGCCGCCGTCACCAGGGGGTTCTCACCGTATACCGCTTGCCGCCGCGCATCCAACTGCACATCGGGTACTCGGAAAGGAGGCGGCTCGGGTGCGATGGCCACCGGAGCGGGCGGGGCGCGCCGACGCCCGCCGGGCGTCGGCCGTATTACGGTTTTGTCTTCGTCGTCGAAGGGTGCAAAGGGATCGTCTGAATTCACGTTGACTGTTCCTGGGCGGCTAGGCAAGACGAGATGTCGGATTCACTCTCCAAGAGGCGGCAGACCATCATGTTTTCTTGATGGCCCACAATTCCAGTTCGAGTCCCGGAAAATTGCCGCCGATATGAATCGCGAATCCGCCGGACACCGACATTTTTCTCCACAGCTCGCTTTGCTTGTCGAGCTCGAAATAGGAGAAACCGGCATGGTAGGGAATCTGACGGGGAGCCACCGGCAAGGGATGCACGGAAATGCCCGGAAGCGCCGACCGCACCAACTGCTGGATGTCTTCCACCGGCCCGATCTTGACCTGGGGCGGGAAATGGTTGCGCAGAAACTCCGGCGGTACCTGGGCGTTGGCGGCGAGAACGAAAACGGCGTTCTCCAAGAGCCTGAGGTCCGGCCGTTTCGCGCCGTATACGCCGAACTTCGGCTTGCTGAGCGGTATCTGGATGGCATTTTGCTCCAACACCATGCTAAGGAGATGTCGCAGCTCCTCCATCACCGGCGTGAAACATTTCTGCAAATCGTCGTGCTGATAGACCGGAAAGCCGATCGGCCGCTTCGACGGGCGATAGAACGTCGCCAATTCGCCCGCCATCTGTACAGCCAGGCGGTAAAAATCCTCGGGGTGGAGCGCTGCGGTATTGGCTAGATGGTCCAGCAAGGGCTCGTACCGATTGATGATCTGGAGCAGCATGAAATCGGCGATTTCCGCCACTCCACCTTTTCCGGCTTCGGCCACTCGGCCAGCGAGGGCTTCGCCGCGGGTATGCAGCAAGCCGTGCAGTTCCCGCAGGAATCCGCCGAGCAGCCCGGTTCCGAAACAATTGAGCCCCGGCGCGATATACCGCTCGTCCAAGACCACCGTTTTGTCGGCCCGCACTTCGATGATGCGGGCAACGCCTAAACAGACGTAGCCGGATCGTTCCTGCCTTTCGAGCATCAAGCGGGTGCGCAGTTGGCCGATTTGCACCGGAAACCGTCCGTCGGCACCGCTATTGTGATCCCGCACTTCGCGCTCGCCGAGACGATACCGCGCCAGACTGTCCTCGAACGCCTCGCTGTCGATCTCGGCCGAGTCGGGGCGCCGGACGGGAAGCGACAGATACACGACGTTGTCCTTCACGTCGTCCGGCGCATCCAGGGGCAAGGGAAGTTCGTCGTCATCGGGCAGACTGAAGGGCGTGCCGTCGGGAAAAATGCCCCGCACCTCGATCAGCGCCAACTTGCCGATGGCCAACTGCCGCGGATCGAGCTTCAACGTGCCGAACCCCCAGTCGAACGGCCGCAAGCCGCGGCACCGGCCGTCGACCAGCATTTCCAGATAGCGGTCGTGCTGCTGAAAATGTTGCGGACGGAGAAACATCCCCTCCGACCACACCACCCTGTTGTTTTCGGACATATGATTCCTGTTGTATTTTTCTTATCGCGATTGGGCCGATTGCAGTATCCGCATCTGCCGCTCGTAAACTTCCCCGAATTCTTCCCCGAAAAAGTTCTCCAGAATCTCGTTGACCAGTTCCGGATACGCTTTGCCGTAGGCATCCCAGCATTTCGCCTTCCGTTGAAAGACGATGCCATCCTCGTAAAGCTTTTCGAATCTCTGCGGGTCGAACTGCTTCAGGGCCGCCGCCAACGCCGCCTGAATCCCGGCCGTCATGGCCATCTGATGATTCATGAGGTCGGCAAATCCCCCCTGGACGGCCTCGACCGGGTCCGAAAATCCCGGATGGTTGCGGGCCAGCATGATCTTGAGCGCGTCATCGACGTTCGGGGTAAATTTTAGCGGGTTATTTTCAACCGGACGCATGGTGGTGACCGAAACGCGAAATTGGCTTTTCAATTCGGCACGCGCCCGCATGACGGTCATCATGCCCTCGACGAAACTGCGGAACAGAACGCCCACGGTATTCATGACTGCTGGAATGTCCTCGTCTTTCACCCATCCGGTGGCAGGAGCGATTCCCGCACCGTCAAGGAACGATGCGAATAAATCCCGCCCGGCTGCACTCTTCGACACCGAACCGGAGTTATCGGTCGCCTTGTCCGAAACGGGCACCGGAGCGGCGGGCGATGCGGCTAGACCTTGTAAATCAGCCAATGCGTCCAGCGACTGAACGGCCGTGCGAGACGGTATCGCTCCATCGAGCGGCAATCCCGCCGCTGGCTCGGCATGAGCATTACCCTCGGCCTTCGAAGAATCCGGCACCGCTTCGAACCGGCCCAGCGCCTCAACTTCAGGCATCGCCTCATGCGAATCCGCGGATTCGGTCGGGCTCGGGCCAAGGTCGCCCCAGTCGAGCCCTTGAAAGAAATCATCCGGCGGCTCCCAGCTCTGGGAGCCGGTTGTCTGCCGATCCGCAATACCGTCGTTAGCATCCAGGTCGCGCAACAAATCTCCCAAATCAAAATCGGGTAGCGCGGATGCTTCCGGTTTATCGGCGATATCGGGCGGAATAAAACTTCCGTGAAAGGGCGATACGTCGGGCTGATCGATGAAACTGGGTCCCGACGTTTGCACTCTCTCCGGCTCCGGCAACGGAACGTCGAATGGCGAATCCCACACCGGCGACTCTGGCCATGTCGCGGATTCCGGCATGGGCATAGCGGGCGGCTCCGGCGGATGTTCGAACGGGTCCAAGCCGAACGGCGAGTCCTCCGGCTGTACCGGCGGAATGTTAATTTCGACGACGGCGATCTCGTATTCGCCGATCTTCAACACGTCGCCATCCGACAGCGGAACGGTGTTGTGCTGAAGGAGAAGATCCTTGTTGACGACATAGGTCCCGGCCGTGCTCGAGTCGGTGAAAGAGTAGACCCCGTTCCGATATTCGATAGAGCCGTGCTTGCGGGAGATGAATTTGTCGGGATCCGGCAAAACGAAGCGATTGTCGGGCGAGCGTCCTACCGAACCGCCTTCCCGGTCGAAGGTGCAGGATGGCTCCTCCGGAACGGGAGCGCCCTTATAACTGAGAACCTTGAGGATAAGTGCCATGATGCATGCTTCGGTTGAGCCTCTGATTGTCAGGGGATAAGAATAGACAATCGTAATGATGGGAAACTGAGGCGCCCGGAAAAACCGGCCATGTCCGAAGCGATCCAGGGTCTCAGCTCATCCGGCCTTCCCTGAACCGTTTTTTCATTCATTCCATCGAACCGCCGATAGCTTACACGCGAACGCCGAGCAGACCAAACACTCCACTGGCGCAGATGCCGGCCACTTGCCGATACCGCCATCGAAAGCTAAGCTCAAAGCCGGTGTATCACTTATGAGTCGGTCTTAGGTCTAATGAGCGCAGCCAAGGTTTTCCCGGTTTTTATGACTTTTTTTCTCCTTGCGGGATGTGCGACGGATGAGCCGAAACCGACGCCGCCACCGCCGCCGACCGTCGTACAACTGAGAATCGAAGCGCTGCCCGACATCAATCTCGACGGCGAAGGCCGTCCGTCTCCTTTATTGCTTCGCGTGTATCAGCTTAAGGAGCTGGCCGCCTTCAACGGCGCCGACTTCTTCCAGCTTTATCAGAATGAAAAAAGCATCCTTGGCGCCGATGTGGCGGGCAAAGAGGAATTCATTCTGCGCCCCGGAGAAAAGCGCGAGGTTTCTTTCGAAGCTAAACCCGAGGCAAAAGCCGTCGGCGTATTCGCCGCTTATCGCAATCTCGACTCGGCCCAGTGGCGAGCCTCGACCTCGTTCCCGCCGAATACCACCAGCATCGTCAAACTCCGCGTTACGAGCGACCGGCTCGACTTGGGATCTCCCAAAGCGACCGATGAAGCGCCTGCCGAATAGGTCCATCAAACGACCCTTCGCGGCTGCATTGTTCTGGGTCCTGCTCGCGACCGGCTGCGCATCGCCCACTCAGCGGATCGACGAAACGGCGGCGCGCTTCGGATACCAGCCGCTTGGTCTGGAGGGAAACGGCTTTAGGCTCGCGGCTTTTTTCAAGCCCGGCGCGAAAGATTCCGGCAAACGATTGCACGTCTATCTCGAAGGCGATGGAACGCCTTGGCGATCCCGCCGGACGATTTCGGACGACCCTACCCCCCGCGATCCGGTCATGCTGAGGCTGATGGCCTTGGACGAAGGTCCGGCCCTTTATCTCGGCCGTCCTTGTTATTACGGGCACTCGGCGGATAACGGCTGCTCGCCGGCACTGTGGACGCATCGACGGTATGGCCCGGAAGTGGTCGACAGCCTGGCGGATGCCTTGCGGCGCTTTCTTTCACAAAACGCCTATGAGCGGCTGGCTCTGTTCGGCCACAGCGGCGGGGGCGCGCTGGCCGTTCTGCTGGCGCCGCGTTTCCCGGAAATCTCCGCCATCGTGACCTTGGCCGGAAATCTCGATATCGATGCCTGGACTGCGTATCACGGATACAGCCCCCTGACGGGCTCGCTGAATCCGGTCGAGACCACGACCGACGGCATACCCGAATATCACTATCTCGGCGGGACCGATCGGACCATTCCGCCTTCCGTCTTCGAACCGATTGCCAACCGGCGCTCTCATGCCCGAGTTTTCGTGCTTCCCGGCTTCGACCACCGCTGTTGCTGGCAAGACGTCTGGAAGGACATTCTGAAACAAACCGACGATATCGAATCAAACGCCGCAAGCGCCTTTGTGCATGCTACATTTTTAGCCCATTCCGCCCTTTGATCCCCGGAGAAACCACCGACATGAAGCCGCTGCGAAAGAAATCCTTGATCCTTGCCGTATCCACCGCCTTGCTGATCGGTTGCGCCTCGCAGCCGACAAACCAGGAGGAAGCGGCCCGCGCCGTCGAAGGTTACATCGAGGATGCGAACAAACTGTTCGTCGTCGACTGCCTGCTTCCCGGCCAAGTGCGAAAACTCGGAGCGCAAATGACCTATCTCAGCGCCCGCCGTCCCGTACGCACCACGGCCGCCGATTGCGAGGTTCGCGGCGGCGAATACATCGCTTACGACCGCGCAAACTATTCGTCCGCCTTGAAAGTCTGGCTGCCCAAAGCCCAGGAAGGCGATCCGACGGCCCAGCTTTACGTCGGGCAAATCTACGAGAAAGGCCTGGGGCAGGATCCCGACTATCGGGCCGCAGCCGAGTGGTATCGGAAGGCGGCCGAAAAGGGTAACTCCCAGGCGCAAATCAATCTCGGCCATCTCTACGAAAGAGGCTTGGGCGTCGCGAAAGACAGCGCTGCCGCCAGCCGCTGGTATCAAAAAGCCTCCGGGCTCGACGGCAGCGATTTGAATTTCACGCCGGCGGTTGCGGCTTCCGAGGCGCAACGGCAGGAATTGGAAACCCTTCGCCAAGCGGCCGAGCGCAGCCGTCTCGAAGCCGAGGAACTCCGCAGCGAACTTCACGCGACCCGACAGCAGCTACAGGAACAGCAGGATGCTTTACGCAAATCGCAGGAGGAAATCGACAACCTTCGGGAGAAACTCACCAGGCAAAAGGCCGCCTCCACCACCGGCGACGATCCGAAGATTCGGGAGCTCGAGGAAGAACTCCGGCAGAAAACGGCGCTGCTCAAAACGCAGCAAGCCAAAGTCAGCCAGATGACGGCCGCATTCGGCCGAGAGCGCCAAAAGCTCAAGCAAGAATTGGCGACAGTCCGAACTCAGGCGACTTCCGCAAAGGCCGGTTCCCCGGCAGGAATCGGAACGAACGGCCAGCCCGGCAATTCCGCGCGCAAACAACTGGACGAAGCCGAAACCGCACTTCAAACAAAAATGGAGGACTATCAAAAGAGGTCGGCCGAACTGACCGCGTGGCTGACACAGAAGGACAAGCCGAACGGGGACGTCTCGCGTGTACAGATCGACCGCCGTAAATCAGAACTTCAGAGCCAGGCCAGAGAGATCGCCGCGCTCAAGGAAAAGGTCGAACAGTTGGCGTTCAAGGTTCAGGAGCAGCCCGCTCCGGAATTGCTCGCTCAAGCGGGCCCGCAGGTGGAAATTATCGATCCTCCCGTCACTCTGACCCGTGGCGCGCGGATGATTCAGATCAAGCCTGATGCCAAGGAAATCGTCGGAAAAATCGAATCTTCGACGGAGCTCCTGTCGTTGATCGTCAACGACAAGCCCCTTAAGCCCGACACATCCGGCATTTTCCGATATCCCATAAACCCCAGCGAACCATCGGGTTCGGTCAAGATCACCGCGACCGACAAGAAGAACAAGGTGACCCATCTCGACGTCACCCTCATCGGGGAATCCGCAAAGCCTCTGGAAACGACGGCCGCGGCACCGGTTGAAACCAAAGGCACGGAGCACCGGACCGATATCCATTTCGGCAAGTTCTACGCGCTGATCATCGGCAACAACAGCTATGGCGCCTACCCTGCCCTGCAAACCCCGGCCAACGACGCGAAGAGCCTGGACGTGATCCTGCGGGAACGCTACGGCTTCAACACCAAGCTCCTCCTCAACGCCAACCGCCATCAAATCATGACGGCGCTGAACGAAATCCACAAAAAGCTGACCGCGGAAGACAACCTGTTGATCTATTACGCGGGGCACGGCGAAATCGATCCCAACACGAATCTCGCCTACTGGCTGCCCACCGATGCCGAAGTCGGGAATCCTGCCAACTGGATTTCCAGCCAAAGCATCACCGAATTCCTCAGCATCATGCCGGCCCGCCACGTACTGGTCGTCGCCGACTCCTGCTACTCCGGCGCCCTAACCGGATCGGCCATCGCCAAACTTCCGGATAGCATGGACGAGAGCAAGCGCACCAAGTGGCTGAAGATCATGGCCACCCGCAAGGCGCGGACGGTACTGACCTCCGGCGGCGTAAAACCCGTGCTCGACCAGGGCGGCGGCGGCCACTCGGTATTCGCCAACGCTTTCCTCAACGTGTTACGTGGAAACCAGGGCATCCTGGAAGACTACGACGTATTCCGCGCCGTAGCCAGCCAAGTCAAAACCTCGGCCTCCAAAGCCGGCTTCGAGCAAACGCCTCAATACGCCCCGCTCCAGCACGCCGGGCACGAAGGGAGTCCGTTCTTTTTCGTGCCGGATAGTGTGTGATGGACAGAGATATTCGGCCAGCAGAGTTGAGGTAAACCGTCATGCCGGCAGGGCAATAGGATGCGCTGAACGAAGGGAAGCGTATCAATCGCGAGCGATGCGCTTCGTGCCTCAGCGCATCCTATATACAGACCCGGTCGAAAAAATCTCGGTGTTAGATATACAAAGAATGAAAAAAGGGTTTTTCTACAGCCTCTTTAGGCCACGAGTGCTAAGACCATTTTGATGACGAACTACTTTCAAAAGCTGGAGCTTCATTATTATCTCGGCGACGAAAGCCATGTCATGGATGCCGTTGTCCGGAATGAGGCAGAACGCGAACTATTGGCGCTGTTCAGGGAGTGTTTGAGCCTCCTCGGATTCGAGTACAGCATTGAAGCTGAAGCGCTATCAGAAGGTGGGCTACGGAATATATGGCGCATAGCGGGATCACCGCAGGCCGCACTTGCGGTGGCTATTCTTACCCTGATCATGTCTCGTTTTCCTCCAACCGATGAACAGCGTCAACAGCTTGAGGCCGAGCTTCTCCAATTACAAGCTGAAGAGGCGAGACTCAATATCGAAAAGCTGCGCCGTGAACTTGGAAAGGAAGATATAGACGGGTCCGGACGGAGTTCTAGCGAGCGCGCTGCTGATGAACTGGTCAAGAGCTCGAAGGTTCTGATTCGCAGATCAAACTTCTACGAAAAAATTGAGCAATACCCAAAGGTCCGCGCAGTTTCATTTACGCATCTTGATCAAGAAGGACGCCCTGTGGTTGAGGAGCGAGTGGTTGAGCGTTCTAACTTCCGCCTTTTCATAGTTAATTCGAAGGAGCTGAAACCAGACGTGGTAGAAGACGCCGTGGTTGAAATTGTGTCTCCTGTCCTGCGAGAAGGAAACTACAAATGGAAAGGGATTTACGATGGCGAGTCTATTTCTTTTTCAATGACGGACTCTACATTTACCTACCAGGTTCGAGCCCAGCAAGTATCCTTCCGTAGTGGCAGTAGGATTGTTTGCGTCCTTGAGATCCATCGTAAGCTTGACGAGGCAGGCAAAATTGTCATCACTGGATACTCTGTTCCAACGGTCATCCGTAAGGAAGATTCTGAACAGGTGTTCGATACGCCTCAGGGCAAGTGGCACAAGTCGGCCAAGAAACTCCTCGAAGCGCAGGGTGACATCTTCGGCGATGACTCGGGCTAACATCGCCATGCATCCGACCTATTTTCCGCTACGCCTTCGGCTTCGCTGCAAATGGGTGGCCTGATGGCGGGCATTAGGCCTCGTAGACATGATGTCGCAACTCCTCCATCAGAGGATTCGAAATTGCGTCATCGAGATGCTCGATTGGATACTGGAGAGCCATAGGATGCGCTGAGGCACGAAGCGCATCGTTCGAGTATCACTTCAAACCCGCATGACGGACTATCGCCGTATCTATATTCCTGGCTCAACGTGGTTCTTCACGGTCAATCTTGCGGAACGTCGACATAACTACTTGTTGGTTGAAAAGATCGATCTCCTACGGACCGCTTTTCGCTATGTCAAAGAACGAAGGCCTTTTCAGGTCAATGCCGTGGTCATTATGCCGGATCATCTCCATTGCATCTGGACATTGGCGCCTGGAGACGCAGCCCGGGTAGGGCGGAATAGCGTACTCGCGTATTCCGCCGCATGGGGACGTTCCGTTCGGCGCATTACGCTGAAGCTAATGCGCCCTACATGGGCCGGGCAATAAAGCCGCGCAGCGCCGGTGACCTCCACGTTAGGTTTGTTATGAACGTCGCCACTGTTCACATCGACATTGACACCCTGCTGGAACTCGCACTCCGTGGAATCCGACGCGCGTCCGTTTTTCTTGGGCTTGGCGTAAACGCCGCGATTGACCCAGAATTTAAGGATTATCAACTCACCAACCTGAGCAACATTCACATCATTCCCGCGAATCTCCTAGAGCATTTTGATACCGAGGACTGTAGGCTAATGGTATGGACTCCTCCCCTCCCTAACGGCATCGCGATGTGCCAAAGTGGAGGTGAAGACAACCACTTGAACGAAGAGGAGGAATCCACTGTGAAGGCTACTACGATTGGGTTAGATATTGCAAAGAACGTGTTCCAACTCCACGGCGTGGACGGCGGCGGCAAGCCCGTACTGCGCAAGGACCGTAGGCTGGGTTGCAGCGACAGCGAAAACCCAGCGAATCCACATCCCAAAGAGCTGGGTTTCGTTCCTCAACCCAGCCTACGATTTATTACTACGATTTATTACGATTTACTGGAATTTGCTCGAAGGGCACTCTTTTCCTGTACCGTCGAGAAAGGGGAGCGCGTATCGGAAAGCCGTGGCAAGCGGAAGGAACACGGTCTATGGCAACGGCGGTTTTGGGCACATGTGATCAGTGATCAAGGTGATTTCAACACCCATGCGGATCACATCCACTGGAACCTCGTCAAATAGGGTAAGAGGAAAAGCAGGGATATTCTTCATCACGCCTGTCGACTCGTCGTGTCTTAGCGTGTCCTTTGGCACCATTCATTAACCAAGGAGAGGACTTATGAAACTGATGAACCTGATACGCATGGTGTTGTTTAGTGGCGTGCTGGCCTCGAGCGCGGTTTTCGCCGCGGATTACGGCACTGCCGCCGAAGCCAGGGCTATGCTTGAAAAAGCGGTCGCCGAGCTCAAGAAGGACAAGGCCGGTGCGCTGGCCAAGTTCAACAAGGGTGAGGGTGGCTTTAGAGATCGCGATCTGTATCCATTCTGCGCTGGCCCGAATGGGATTCTCACTGCCCATCCGACGCAGGTCGGCAAGAACCTCAAGGAAATAAAGGATAAGAACGGCAAGCCGTTCGGGGAGGAAATGTACCGGATAGCCGAGGAGGGCAAAATCAAGGAAGTGACCTATCTGTGGCCGCGGCCCGGCAGCACCGAGCCGGTGCAGAAAGTGACTTACGTTACCAAGGTGGGCGACCAGGTTTGTGGCGTGGGCTATTACAAGCAGTAACGGCACTCAGCGCTAATGCCTAATCCCACGTTCAACCCGCGCTCGCTAAACTCAGCGGAACCGTGACTGTGAGCCGATAACTCATATACGGCGCGATGGCGGACCCGCGTATTGCGCCGTACGTGCTGGAGGACGCCTATAAGGGCGCATGTCCGTGCCCCTGCCAAGCGCCTTGAAGAGTTCGACTGTACTTCTGAGAGCATCACACTCTCTGCGGGGCAGTTTCTTCATTTTCCGGGTTCGTTCTGAAAACTCATCGGGATCAATTCGTGGCACATGGGTCCATACGAGTCTGCCGCAATCTGGCGCTTCATAGTTGCAACATAACGCGGGAATCTCGATAAGGTCAACTTACCGGCGTTTGCGAAAAAGCATTGAAGCCTCGGGGCGCCAAGCGCATATTGGGACGATCAAATGCGTCGATCCCGGAAATCCCGGAACATACGTGTTACAGTCAAGCAACAATACGCTGAACTACTTCGAGCCGTACCTGCTACAGCGGCAGAGTTTAAAGCATGAAAAGGAGCTGAGAGCGATAGTTGTCGAAACTCCTCGTGCCGCAACGGGCGAGGAGCTACGCAGGGAAGCTCATCGCTCATTTGCACAAAGGCGGTCCCATACCTGGCGAGGGCTTTTAGTAGCGATTGACCTGTTCACGCTGATCGATGCTGTCCACGTCGCTCCTAGTCCACCTCCGCGGGTTCAGTGAGTTAATGAAATCGGTGATGGTTCGGTACGGATTCAATGCGGACCTCGTTCAATCTCAACGATCCAGGAAGGAGAGCAAGCATGGCCATAAGTCAAGATTTCGCCAGCGTCGATCTGTCGGTGGACCCGTATCGGGTCAGTGGCAACCAGAAGACGCATTTCGAGGGCATTACCCGGCTGTGGCGGGAGCGCTTCGACGAGGACCACATCGAGAAGAGGCAGGTCCTGTTCCGGTGGCTGACCGAAAGGAATCCATTCCGGGCGGAGCGTACGCCTTATTATCTCCTCACTTACGGCGACCAGGTCATCGGCATGCACGGACACATGCCGCTCAAGTTTTCCCTGAGAGGCCGTCAGATGACGGGCTACCTGGCGCATGACGATCTGCTGGCAAAGGCCTATCGGGGGAAGGGGCTGGGAAAGATCCTGCTGCGTGGAGTGGCCGAGCAAACCACAGATTTCGCCGGTGCCCTCTGGTTCAATGAACCCAATCGCCACCTCTACCTCAAGGCCGGCTGGCTTCCTGTCCCGAATTTTTATCCGTATTTCAAAATACTCGATCCGGCCCCCTTCATCCGACAGCGGGTCGGCGGGCGCATTTCCCGCGCCACACTCTCTCTGCTGGCGCGAAGTGCACTCCGGGTGGGAGAACTGGCCTTTCGCGCCAGAGCACCGAGGAGGATGGACATCCTCCCCATAACGCGTTTCGATGAGCGCTTCGATGAGTTTTTCTCGAGGGTATCTCCCGCCTTCGGGCTCATAGTCGTTCGGGATCACCACTACCTCAACTGGAAATTCGTCGAGCGTCCCTTCAGTAATTACCGGCGGTATGCCGCATTCAACGCCCAGGGGACCCTTTGCGGGTATGCCGTGCTCAAGCGAGCGAAAAAGGAGGATCGTCTCCGCGGCCAAATCCTCGACATCCTTGCAGATCCTCGGGAACCCGAAGCATTCGAGGGATTGCTGAACCGGTGCATCAAGGATTTAAAGCGAACCGGGGCGGATAATATAATGATCATGTGCACCTACCCCCCCTTCATCCGGCAGCTCAAGCGGGCGGGCTTCCTTAGGGCACCTACACCGGAACCATTTATGGCCAGCAAGTGGGAGCAGCAATTTGATCAGCCATTCGTCTCCAGCGTGGGCAACTGGTATCTCACGTTCGGCGATGCCGATGGGGACGCCTGGGAAGTGAATTCCCCCGAGCCCTGGTAAGCTCCTCCACTCCGGCCGGTCCCCGAAGATAGCCCGTGCATGGCGCTATAGCGGACCTGCGTATTGCGCCGCATGGGTCTCAAACCCACTCGCCCGCATCCTTATCGGGCGAGTTAATCTATCTTCCCCCTTTGTAAAGGGGGATTGAGGGAGATTTAACCCGTCAGCGCTCTCACCGTACCGTCGAACTGAAAGTGCTCTAGCGGGCGGGCTTTAGCGGTGAGGCGGAAACCCAATCGGGTAACCGGGGGTTTTTACTTCTTGGTTCTCATACACTTGACCTGCGAATTCGCTGCCACAGCGGTTCGCAAAAGAGTGCTTCCTATGGCACTCTCGGACGCTTACTCACCGAATGAGACATATAGCGACCGCCATCGCGGCCGCTTACGCCAGATCTGAAGATATTTAGGATCAGCGTTCGAGCTTCGCTTTGAGCTTGAGCAAGCCCTCATCGTCAGGCACCGCCTCCAATCCCTCGAACACTTTCTTCAGGCTCTCGACGCGATTGCCTTGCTCGAAGAGCTTCCACGCATCCAGTTCCAGCGTGTTCGCGATTTTTTGTATGCCATTGATGGCCGGTTCGTTATAGGGGTCAATCTTGAGAACTTCGCGGTACGCCCAGAGGGCGTTGGCACCGGTCGGTGCGGTCAAATAACCGACCTCGAAGTGAATATCCGCAAGCTCCAGCAAATCTGCGACTTTCGCGGATTGCTCGGCAGTGAGCTTCGCCATCACTTTGGGCGGCTCTTTCCCTTTCTGGAAATCGATGTAAAGGTGGGTGCTGATGGCGATGGTGACAATCGCAGCGGCGGCCCAGGCGCCGTAGAATAGCGACGATCGTCGCTGCAGATCGGCAATGAATTCTTCGGCCGCCGGGGTGCGGTCTTCCCGCTTTAGGGCAAGCGCCCGTTTCAAACCTTTCCATTGCCTGCCGTTCAAGCCCGGAACAGGCTTAGGCTGCAACTTCAGCTCGACCGCAACGTCCGCCGAAATTTTCGCGTACGGATGTTTCCCGGTCAGGAGTTCGTAGCTCACGCAGGCCAAGGCGTAAATGTCGTCGCGTGGGTCCGGCTCCTCATCCTTGAGCATCTCGTAACTTGCATAGGCTGGCGTCAGCGCCCCCAGATCGCGGGCATTGAACACCGTCGCATCGCTCCCCTTTTTATCTGCCCGCCCTGCCGCGCAGGCGATGCCGAAGTCGAGTACTTTGACTTCGCCGCTTTCGTCGATGAAGACATTGCCAGGCTTAAAATCCGAATGGACGATGTGTTTTTTGTGGGCATGGGCCAGCGCCTCCGCCATCCCCTGGATGATGGGCCAGGCCTTCTTGAACGGCATGCCCCCCTCAGGCAGCTCCCTGATCAGCCGATTGAGGGGCTGACCTTCGAGGTATTCCATCGACATGAAGACGTGCCTGTCGTCTCTGTCGAAGTCGTACACATTGATGATGTTCGGATGAGAAAGCGTTTGCGCCCGCTTGGTCTCTCGCTGAAGAGCGATCAAGGAAATGGGATTTTGCTGAAAATCCTGATTGAGCACTTTCAGTGCGACGTAAGGCTCCTTGTCATTGGCTTCTTTCTTCCGCAGATCCAGGGCTTTAAACACGACGCCCATTCCGCCTTCGCCCAGCACTTCTTCCAAAACGAAGCGTTCCTTCAGGACGGCGCCGATCCGCAGATGTTGATCCGATGATGATAATGGCTCTGTCGATGAAGAAATATTCCGCTGAGGCTCGGGCGCTTTAAAGGACATCCGAGTTCGATCGGCTTCGCCGCTGAGATGCGTAACGTCATCACTTCCGGCAATCGAGTGAGTCAAGTCAGGGTTTTTCGTGAGAGGAACGAGATCAGCAAATGATGCCAGTCGCCTCTTTTCCGCGTTATCTGCATCTGATTGCGTGACTGGCTTCGTGGCACTCACAGTCGCCGGGTGAAAAACCCGAGTTCTATCGAGTTCATCATTGCTGGCATCCGCAACAATCGTCCTGCTCAGCCTATCTTCGATACCGGCGTAAATCTGTGGAGGAAATCGACCTGCCTGATACTCGGCCCTAAAGATATCTAGAGCGACCGCCCTCTCTGCGTCGCTACTCTCTAACGAGATACGTTCAATATCGTTCAAAAATTGATTGAGGTCGATAAGCCCTTGCCGAAATCGGCCGAGCGTGTTCTGAATGTCTGTCATCTGCTCGTTCTTCGCCTGATGAGGCTCTTTATCTGGAATACTGGGTCAATACATGGGTTTGCCTGTGAACACGGCTTTGATTCATGGCCTAGCCTTGCTCGACCGCTTGAGCACTTAAGCGCCCGACCGGAGCGATGCAAACTTCGCCTTCAGCAACGGGGACAGCCATTCGATCAAGAACCGCTTCGCAGTTGACTCACCCTGCTTGCCAAGCTCGACTAGCTTGTCCAAACCACACCTCAGATTCTTGTTCGTGACCTAGTGGCACCAAGGCAGCCGTGAGAGGGGCTATTATGCTATCTATAAACAGTAGCTGAAAAACGAGAAAAAACCGTAGAGGCTGTTATGAATGCAACAACCAGCGGCTGAAAACCGGCAGGTTAGGATCATCGGGAACAACCGACGGAGTCCTTCAAGTGTGAATCGGCATGCAAAACTGACCAGGTATTCGGAGTGATCGGCGTCCAAAATTGAGCAGGTGATCACTCCGGTGTGTTAAACCCTCCGATTTTGAATCGGAGCTGACCTGGAGTGATCTGCATGGAAACTCTCGGCAAGTTACGCCGCCGTCATCTGGTCAAGGGCGAGAGCATCAGTGCCATCGCCCGTGACACCCACCTGTCCCGCAATACGGTTCGCAAGTATGTGGCCGCCGCGATCGATGAGCCGCGCTACGTCCGCAAGCGCCAACCCTTTCCACAACTGGGCCCCTTTCGCGACACCTTGGTCGCCTGGCTGGAGAGGGAGAGCCAGCGACCGGTGCGGGAACGCCGCACGGCCAAGCGGCTGTTCGAGGCGCTGCAACAGGAGGGCTACGGCGGCGGTTACGACAGCGTCCGGCGTTTCGTGAAGCGCTGGAAGCAGGCGCAGCGCCCCGCGGTAACGCAAGCCTTCGTGCCGTTGGCGTTCGCGCCGGGCGCCAAGTATCAGTTCGATTGGAGCCATGAAGTGGTGGAGTTGGACGGCGTCATCCAAACTGTCAAAGTCGCCCATTTCCGCCTGTGCTACAGCCGGCGGCCGTTCGTCGTGGCCTATCCGCGCGAGACCCAGGAGATGGTCTTCGATGCCCACAACCGGGCGTTTGCCGCGTGGGGCGGCGTGCCCCTGGCCGGCATTTACGACCATCCCAAGACCGTGGTGGACGCCATTCTGGTGGGGAAGGAGCGCCAGTTCAACCGGCGCTTCCTGGCGCTGATGAATCACTTTGCTGTCGAGCCGATCGCCTGCACGCCAGCCGCCGGCTGGGAGAAAGGCCAAGTGGAGAATCAGGTGGGCACCCTGCGGGAATGGCTGTTTACGCCGCGGCTCCAGTTCGCCGGCTTTGCGGACTTGAACGACTGGCTGGCGCGACGTTGCCAGGACCTCGAGCAACGGCTCCATCCGGAGCAGAAGGACCATACGATCGGCCAGTTGTTCGAGGAAGAGCGCGCCGTGTTGCGCCCCTTCACGGCAGCCTTCGACGGCTACGTGGAGCACACCCTGCGGGTATCCTCCACCTGCTTGGTGAACTACGACCGCAACCGCTACAGCGTGCCGGCCGCCTATGCCGGCAAGCCGGTCTCCTTGCGCGCCTATGCCGAGCGCATAGAGAATCGTAGCGGACGATGCGATCCTCGCCGAACACCCCCGCTGCTTCGGCCGCGGCCAGTCCCGCTTTGATCCCTGGCATTACCTGCCGGTCCTGGAACGCAAACCCGGCGCCTTGCGCGATGGCGCGCCGTTCCAGCAGTGGGCGTTGCCGGACCCCATCCGCCAGGTTCAGGCGCGGTTGATGAAACAGCCCGGGGGCGACAAGGCCTGCGTCGAACTGCTGCTGGCCGGACGCCAGCACGGGTTGGAACCCCTGGAAGTGGCCTGCGCCCTGGCCTTGGAACAGGAGACGGTCAGCGCTGCGGTGGTCCTGAATCATCTGCACCGCTTGCTCTCGCCGCGTCCGCCGGAAACATTGCCGACGCCTGAGCGCTTACGCCTGGCCCTGGAGCCCGTGGCCGACTGTGCACGCTATGACCAGCTGCGCCGGATGGAGGCGAGCCATGCGCGTGGATGAGCTGATCGCCGCCCTGAAAGCGCTTCACCTCGTTTGCCTGGCGCAAGCCTTGAGCGAACTCCTCGCCGAACAGGATCGCCAGCCGACAATCCCGGAACACTGGCTCTGGCGCTTGATCGAGGCGGAACAAACCGAGCGGCAGGTGCGCACGCTGCGCTATCAGTTGCAGACGGCCCGCTTTCCCATGCACCGGGATCTGGCGAGCTTCGACTTCGCCGAATCACCGCTCTCGGAGCCGCGCCTGCGGCAATTGGCCAGCGCCGCGTTCACCGCCACGGCGCACAACTTGATCTTTGTAGGAGGGACCGGCACGGGCAAAAGTCACTTGGCGATCGCTCTCGGCGTGGCGGCTATCCACGCCGGAAAGCGGGTGCGGTTCTTCAACGTGGTCGACCTGGTCAATCAACTGGAGCAGGAAAAGCAGCGCGGCAAAGCCGGATCCCTGGCGCGCCGCTTGACCCAAGTCGACGCGGTGATCCTGGATGAGCTGGGTTATCTGCCGTTCTCCGAAAGCGGCAGTGCCTTGCTGTTTCACTTGATCAGCCAGCTTTACGAAAAAACTGCCCTGATCATCACCACCAATCTCAGCTTCCGCGAATGGGTGCAGGTTTTCGGCGATGCCAAGATGACCACGGCCTTGCTCGATAGGCTCACCCATCACTGCGACATTCTCGAAACTGGCAACGAGTCTTATCGGTTCAAGCAGCGTCAGAAAGGTCTCTGACCTGCTCAACATTGGACGCCGATCCCTGCTCAAATTTCAAAGCCGATTGACATCCTTCAAGGACGTGTAGATTCGGAGGTAAACTCCGGTGTGGGGATCGTTGTTTAGGCGGCGGGATAAGGACGAGTCACTCGCACTACCGGTTCCCGCCATCATGAGCTGGGTGAATAGTGAGCTATCACTCCCCGTTCCTCGCCATCAACAGCAGGCTGATCAGCAGCCGAATACAGGCATCATTGGAGAAAATGCCTGGTCCGTTGGCCCGTTGCGTGTGCAGTAACCGAGTGATAGTCACTACGGTACTCAGCCGACTTCGCTTCAACTCGTGCCGCCCTATTGCCTTGGCTACTCCCAAAAAGTCCGCCTATCTTCGGGCATCGCCCGTCCAAGTTCGGGAGGTTCGAACTTTCAACCTCACCGGCGTTCGCGATGATCGCCTATTTCCCTTGCTTGCTTTACGGTCGCGCTCGGATTTTTCCGGCAACGGCATACCGACCAGGCTGTATATAGACTTGTTCAGGTTGACCGGGACTCACCAAGGAAAAAGTGGTCCGCGGAGCGTGGCGCTCCGAACCTCCTCGGGCATTAAAATGAACACTACGAAAGTAATGGTGGCCAGCAAAGACGTGGCGGATACCGCAAGACCGAGAAAGAAGAACCTGGCAAAGCTACCGATCTGTGGTTTAGATTCTAGGGCTAACATACACTCGACTCTTTTGTCAGTTACCTCGCGGCAGATCATAGACTTGCAAGAGCGCGAGAGTCGTCAGGAAACGGTCAATTCTCGGTTACGATTCCCCCCCCTCCCCTGCTCTTATAGGCCAGTGGCGGGCACCGTTCTCATGGGACGACACCTCGCTCTGGCGTCAGACGGCTTGGGTCTCATTGGCGGAAAACCACGTCGGCTGGAAGTTCTCGAAGTACGATCCGGCCGTTGGTTGGCGCCTGCGGCTTGTCGTTCACTTCGATCTGGCGCAAGGGCTGCGGCAAAGGCAGATCGATGATGATGTTTTCCGGCGGAAGCGTGAGTCCCTCGTCGATCCGAATCCGGGTTTCGCCGGGCACAGGCGCTTCGACGTGATAACTCAGTGTCCCGTAGGGTGTTCTTAACCCCGTAATTCCTACGCCACCCGCCGCTTCCATCCAGTGACGAGGCAGGCCGGCGCCGAGCACCAGATGATCGGCCTCCTCGTAAACGAACAGGCTAAGGAAAGCCTGAATGAATTCCGCCCCGATCCACGAATGGGGCATGTCGCCGATAAAGCGCGGTGCGAAAGGATCGCGCCAGACGATCTCGGCCCATTGATTCCAGGCAGCCGGGCGTCTTCCCTGGAAAAGAAATTGCAGCGCCTGAAACGCCGCAACCCGTTCCCCGAGCCGAACCAAGGCGCCGACGTTGCGGAACTCGTAAGGCGCATAGGCTTGCTCGTCGAACTCTCGTTTTATCCTTGCCTCAAGATCGCCGGAGTAACGGCCGAAGGTCTGCTTCAATGCAGAGGCTAAAGGTCCCATTGCCTCGCCGCTGACCGAAAGGGCGATTGCCGTAGAGGTCGGATCGTAGTCGCCGAGCTCGGCAGAACCCGGAACAAAATCGATGCCGAATCGACCTTGGGTAAGACCGATCGATCTGACGACATCCGCGCGCAGAGCATCCCGCAACTCGGCATACTCGGCCGCTCGTTCGCGGTCGCCAACGGCGATCGCAAGCTGCGCGGCATCGTCGATGCCCCGGATCGCCCAGAAATCGTCCCAATAGGAGTGGACCGGGCGCGCCACGTAACCTTCGTGGCTGGCCGATTCCGGTATGAGGCCGAAGAAGCGCGAGGCTTCGCCTTGGGTGTAATCCGGAGTCAAGCGCTGCCGGCGCAAGGCGGCCAGGTAGTCGATGGCCCGCGTCACGCGGGGCCATAGGGCTTTCACGAACTGAAAGTCGCCCGTGTAGCGGTAATAATTGGCGACCGTGTAGACGAATTCGCCGGCACTGTCGTGCTCGATCATGGCGTCCGGGCCCCACGGGTCCAAACAGCAGGGAATCGCTCCGTCCGCCGTCTGATAGTCGGCATACCAGCGCAGAAACTCACGTGTCTCCGCCGCATGCCCGAAAGCGAGGAGCGTGGCGGAGGTAATGGCCCCATCCCGAATCCAGGTGCGGCCGTAGCGGCGCGAACCAGGCCGCAGCGCCCGACCGTCGCGATGGATAAGAATGTAGGCGAGATTGCTCTTTACCGCTCGGACGAGATCTTCGTCCGCCGGCGGCACCCGAAATGCGACCTGCCCCAGTTGCGTCTCCCACCTTCGAACGGCCTCGGCATATCGCGTCGCCCAAAATTGGCCGGCATCCCTGCCTTGGAGCCGTCCATTCCGTTTCAGCGAACTGCCTTTTGTGGGAAGCGCGAGATAGACCTCCCGCGTTTCGCCCGGCGCTAGAGCGAGCGGATACCGTAACACGCCGCTCGCCAACCCGTTCGCATCCGTTATGGCTTTCTTGGACGGAACAGCGTCCTGAGCGAGCACGGCGGTCATTGGATAAGCATCGAGTCCCATAACGCCGGCTTGCACGGGTGGCGTCAACGGCACGACCAGACGATCGTCAACGTGGAGGACGGCATTCTCGTACCGAAGCTCATGGATTCGGGAAACACCGCCCAGAGCATGCAGGGATTGCCAGGGCGGATTGACCTGGAAGGGACGCACGGTGAGGAAGAGGCTCGCTTTCACGGTTTCTCCGCTGCGATTCTCGACTCGATAGCGGGCGAAGATCGAGCCCTCCGGGTCATCGCTCGCCAGCGCGGTGACGGTGAGAGCAAGAGGCCCGCGCTCCAAGCGCACCGACGGAATCGGCAGATAACCCCGCTCGAGAGAAGGCGTTGCGGGTCCATCGGCCCAGGTATAAAGCCGTCCGTTAACGTAAAGGAAAGGTTCGATCGAAAACGCGCCCTCGTCGACCTCGAGCATGCCGTCTTCGTTCAGAAGGGCTTCGCGTTCGGCTCCTCGGCGTTCGGTACCGGAACTACCGACGACCGTCCAGTAGGTTTGCTCGCCCGAAAAGTAACGGGGGTAAGAACCCCGCTCTGAATCGCGGGCGATACGTTCGAACATTCGGTTGGGCGAAGCGCTGAAATCGATCGGCGCGACCTCAATGCGATGGATTCCGAAGCCTTTTCCCCGTCGGCTGCGCGTCAGGGATAGCCGGACGAAGCGGGATTCCGACTCGGGGAGCGGAATATAGTCGCGCCGGCCGTTGCCTTGGGTCACCGCATAAGCTTTGCGCCAGTTCCGGCCGTCGTCGGAACGTTCGACCGAATAAACCGTGGCATAGTCCTCCGGGTCCCAATCGATGATCAGTCCGCCGTATTCCCGGCGCTCTCCGAAATCCAAAAGCAGCCATTCAGGTTCGCGATCGCCCGCGCTATGCCAGACCGATCCGGGCGGCTGATCCAATAACCGCGTCGGCTCCATCCCCTGGAGCGAGCTCGACGCCGTCAAGACCGGCGATCCGGAATAAGCCTTTTGCGGCGGAAGCGGTTCGAGCCGCAGGTCGTCGATCCAAACCGAGCCGCGGCCTCCCTCGCCGCGCGCAATCACGAACTCTATCAGCCCGAGTTCCGCCAACTTGCCCTCGCCCGCCGGCCCCCAAGCAAACTCGAAGCGGCGGCGCTTGACGCGCAGCGTCTGCCAGGTTTTGGGGAAACGAAATTCGGGATCTCGGAAGCGCCAGACGTTTTTGCCCGATCGATCGACCAATC
>Ga0196980_1000014_pt1 | contig 72535 bp, 70 predicted proteins | sample S3_1013CmetaG_FD_155486 | JGI IMG/M metagenome (GOLD analysis project Ga0196980, IMG submission 155486) | Soil microbial communities from Anza Borrego desert, Southern California, United States - S3_10-13C | ecosystem: Environmental > Terrestrial > Soil > Desert | place: USA: California... | reverse complement strand
TGTTACGGCCATAACTCGTTTTCAAGAACAATTATTTGTTCAAGACCTGGACCAATGCCGACGCCATCATCGATTACCTGGTCTTTGCCCGTAATTACATTGCCGAATGCGAAGAGCGTTACGGCGTCTCGGCAGTGGAGGAACTGCTGGATTCCTGCCATGCCTTGATGAATTACGGCGTGGACCGTTATCGCCGGCCTCCCGCACTTTCGATGACCGAGGAGAAGCACAGGCAGAAGGAGCGGGAGGAATATCTTCAGTCGCAAATCAACGACTTATGGTTGCGCACGGTTCCGAAAAAGGAAAGATACTTTCAGGAGCAGGCCCATCACTTTCCGGCCGAGCCCGAAGAGAACCTCCTCTATTTCTTCGAGAAGAACGCTCCGCTGTTGGAGTCCTGGCAGCGGGAGGTCATCCGAATCGTGCGCAAGATCGCGCAATATCTCTATCCCCAGCGTCAAACCAAGGTGATGAACGAGGGTTGGGCGACTTTCTGGCACTACACCCTTCTAAACAAACTCTACGATGAAGGCTTGGTGACCGACGGCTTTATGCTGGAATTCCTGCAATCGCATACCAACGTCGTCAGTCAGCCGCCGTATTACAGCAATCACTTTTCGGGACTCAATCCTTATGCTTTGGGATTCGCCATGATGAGCGACATTCGGCGCATCTGCGAGCATCCCACCGACGAGGATCGGAAATGGTTTCCTGATCTTGTGGATACCGACTGGACCAAGGCGCTGGACTTCGCCATGCGCAATTTCAAGGACGAAAGTTTCATTGCCCAATATCTCTCGCCCAAGGTCATCCGGGATTTCAAGCTGTTCAGCGTACTGGACGACGATTTGAACGACGAGCTGGAAATTACCCATATTCACGACGAAGACGGCTATCGAGCCGTTCGGCAGGTGCTCTCGGATCAGTACAATCTCGGCAACTTAGAGCCCAGCATTCAGGTCTATCGAGTAGACACCCGAGGAGACCGGTCGTTGACCCTGCGTCACTATCAGCACCTGCGCCGTCCCTTGGGAGAGAGCACCAGCGAGATGCTGCGGCATGTACGCCGGCTATGGGGATTCAAAGCGAGACTCGAAACAGTCGACGAGAATGGGCGGGTTCAGAAATCTTACGAATGCGACTGACGTAAGCTTGTTTTCGACCGGACACGCGATTCATGGTCAACGAAGATTTCCCCAAGGCACCGATCTGACGGGCTTTTGCGGCTGCAGAACGGCTCGCGGACACTCATGGCGACGCGAGACAAGCATTGGAGTGTGCTTGAAAGGAAACCGCTTATAAAAACGTGACCGCCAAGACTCACCTGGATGATCTTCATTTACTCATAAAGCTCCTGCCACAAGAGCTCCAGAAGGCTCTCGCGCTGCAAGGCCAGGGTGAATTGCTCGAAATCATCTTGGATTTGGGGCGATTGCCGCAGGCTCGCTATCCTCATGCAGCCCTGAATTTATCGAATCAACCGGTTGCCCGCGAAGACCTCGATGCCGTAATCGGCGCCATGGGCGAATTCGGCGCCGACAATCGTGCGGGTATCGAGGGGACTTTGCACCGCATCTCGGCCATTCGCAATCGGCGCGGCGAGATCATCGGCTTGACCCTGCGCGTAGGGCGCGCGGTGTTCGGAACCATCGATCTGATTCGAGATCTCGTCGAAAGCGGCAAGAGTCTATTGCTGCTCGGCCGGCCCGGTGTCGGAAAGACGACTAAATTGAGAGAAGTGGCGCGCGTGCTGGCGGACGATTTCGGCAAGCGTGTCGTCGTGATCGACACATCCAACGAGATCGCCGGCGACGGCGATGTCCCGCACCCGGCGATCGGGAGCGCCCGACGCATGATGGTGGCGCATCCGGACAGACAGCATGCGGTGATGATCGAGGCGGTGGAAAACCATATGCCCGAAGCGATCATCGTCGACGAAATCGGCACGGCTACCGAGGCGATGGCCGCGCGCACCATTGCCGAGCGGGGCGTTCAGCTAATCGGAACGGCCCATGGCAACACGCTGGAGAATTTGGTCTTGAATCCCACGCTGTCCGATCTGGTCGGCGGCGTGCAAACGGTGACCCTCAGCGATGAAGAGGCCCGGCTTCGGGGCACGCAAAAAACCGTAAGCGAGCGGAAAGCGCCGCCCACCTTCGACATTGTCGTAGAGATTACCGCCAGGGACGAGGTGGTCGTGCACCCGGACACGGCGCAGGCGGTCGATGCCATTCTCAGCGGCATCCAGCCCAAAGGCATACACCGTCGGGGGGCAGTGGCGGCTCAGGCGCCGATATCGGCGAACGAACCCGAGTCGGCCGAGGACATCGTGCCGGAGGTTTTGTTCGTCCGTTCCGACCAGCAGCGGCCGGTTCGCATCTACGCTTATGCGCTCAGCCGCGACTCGGTGGAGCGCGTGATCCGGGACCTCCACTTGGAGGCGCGTACTGTGAGATACCCGGATCAGGCCGATCTTATCGTTACGCTACGAGCACGGGAAGACGACGCAAGCCTGCAACGCATCATTCAGGCCGCTCATTTGCCCGTACATGCCGTCAAGAAGAATACTACCGCCCAGATTCGGCAGCTCCTGCGGAGTTTGTTTCATATCGTGTCCGGCGACAAACAGGACGAAGTCGGGGAGATGGTGCGCGAGACCGAGCGTGCCGTACAGCAGGTCAAGGCCGAAGGGGTCATGGCCGAACTCACGCCCCGTTCGGCCGCCTTGCGCCAAATGCAACATCGTATCGTGACCCGCCATGGCTTGGTCGCCGAAAGCATCGGCCGAGAACCCCACCGCCATTTGGTGATCTATCCCGTGTAATCGCCTCAGTGAAATCAGCTTATGGCCCAGGTGGCAATTATCGTTAGCACTTCTGCGGGCAGCAATGAAAAGGAAGGATTGGAAAGTTGGCTCGAGGCGTTTTTTGCCTCGCGCAACCGGGATGCGCATATATTGGTCGCGAATAGCGGCGATCAGGTCGCCGACTTGGCACGACATGCCTTGGCCGAAGACGCCGACCCGATCGTGGCCGGTGGCGGGGACGGCACGATCAATGCTGTTGCCTCCGTGCTCGCCGAGACGGGGAAGACGCTCGGCATACTGCCGCTCGGTACGCTTAACCATTTCGCCAAGGATCTCGGCATCCCTCTGGATTTAGAGCAAGCCGCACAAATTCTTGTCGACGGCACGGTATCCCAAATCGATATCGGAGAGGTCAACGGCAGGATTTTCGTCAACAATTCCAGCCTAGGGCTGTATCCCAGCATCGTCCATAACCGCGAGGACATACAGGAACGCCTGGAATACGGCAAATGGCCGGCGTTTCTGTGGGCGTCTCTGGCCGTTTTGCGTCGGTATTCGTTGTTGGAAGTCAGACTGCGCGTCGATAACCGGGAACTTGTGCGGCACACGCCTTTCGTTTTCGTCGGGAACAATCGGTACCAAATCCAAGGGTTCAATATCGGAGCGCGGACGAAGCTCGATTCAGGCTGGTTATGGCTATATACCACCCGGGAAATCGGCCGGCTCGGTCTATTGAGATTCGGACTCCGAGCACTTGGGAGGAATTTACGCAATGACAAGGACTTCGACATGCTGCGGACCAAGGAAATCGTTATCGATACCAAGCACAGCCGGATTCGAGTCGCGACCGACGGCGAGGTCACTCTCATGCGAACTCCGCTACATTATCGAATTCGGCCCGGCGCTCTGCGGGTGATGGTGCCGAATAAAGGTATGGAATCCAGCAGAAGTTCCGTTGCGAGCTAAATTCGGCTGCAAATCCGTCGTCGAGCCATAGCACGCCACACATGCGAGCCATCGTCCATCTTTCGGATCTGCATTTCGGTCGTGTCGATCATGCCCTGGTCGATCCGCTGATCCGAGCTGTCTGGGAAATTCGGCCCGATCTGGTTGCGATCTCGGGCGATCTCACCCAGCGTGCACGAACCGCCCAATTTATCGAGGCTCGCCGATTTCTCGATGCCTTGCCGAAGCCGCAGATCGTGGTGCCCGGCAATCATGACGTGCCGCTCTACAATCCAGTGGCGCGCTTTCTTCAGCCGCTTGTGAAATACCGCCGCTATATCAGTGAAAACGTCGAACCGTTCTATGCCGATGAACAGATAGCCGTGGTCGGCGTTAACACGGCACGCTCACTAACCATCAAGAACGGGCGGATCAATCAAAGGCAGCTGGGCTGCATTCGGGAGCGCTTGTGCAATTACCCCGATGCCGTAACCAAGATCGTGGTTACCCATCATCCTTTCGATCTGCCTGAAGGCTATCGCGAGGGCAGTTTGGTCGGCCGGGCCCGCATCGCTATGGAAATACTCGCGAGCTGCGGTGTGGATATATTTTTAGCGGGTCACTTGCATGTCAGTCATTCGGGGCACACCGGAGAACGGTACCGGATCGCGGGATACAAGGCGCTCGTCATCAGTGCCGGAACTGCGCTTTCCGTGCGTAGACGCAAGGAGGACAATGCTTTCAATGTGCTCCGCATCGAGCATCCGAAGGTTAGTTTGGAACGTTACGCATGGCGATCCGAAAATGTCCGTTTCATCCCATTTGCCGCGGAACGTTTCGAGCATCGATCGGATGGTTGGGTGCGCATAACCGACGATGAGCTGTTCCGATAACGGACCGGCCGTACGGTTGTTAATCTGCTAAAACTTTTGTTAACGGTATTGAGGGGATTGCTGCTTTACGCGGATGTCGTTTTTGACGGCTCTTACGCCAGCGACATCTCGCGCAACCTCTCCGGCACGCTGTTTTTCCATGGCTGTATTGGCGAAACCACTGAGTTGTACTGTGCCTTTGAAGGTTTCGACCTGAATGTCCAACCCTTTGACGACCTCATCGCGCAGTAGAGCAGTTTTTACTTTTGCGGTAACGGATGCGTCATCGAGGTATTCGCCGGTGCTTTCTTGGGTTTTCGAACCGGCGCACCCAACTACCGTGGCGGCTGCGGCCAAGGCAAGAAATTGTCTTCTTTTCATCGTTCACTCCGTGATTAAGGGGGATTGACGCACCGGAATCGGCGTCTGAGCGATCTTTGGACGGTGAGGGCAAAACAAGCGTACGCTATCGCCGAAACGGCCATCGATCAAAATGACATTCGGTAGCTCGGCTTGCCGTGCAGCGGAATGTGTAAGCAAGTAGATGAAGGAGGTAAGAAAAACGGAACTTCCGTGTTCCCAAAAATACATCCCAGCCAAAATTCGGATCAGTCCAGTTACATGCGGAGCATTCCATTTCCATGTCGAGCATCCCGGCCCGAGGATAAGGAGCGTCCAGAATCCGTTGAAACACTCCAACTCCCTTTGCAACATCCGAGTTGCGTTTAGGAACATCCTGTCCGTGGCGACATCCTTGAATCCCTTCGCCAGAGTCCAGTCCTCCTGCGGGAGCATCCCTGTTCCGTACCCGACATAACTGCAGGTGTTTCTATTTAAGCTCACCACGTTCGGATTAAACATACGTACATTTCCGTACCTTTTGAAGTAACGTGGCTGGGGCAGCGTTTTGGATGATCGCCGGATTCAAGGGCCAAATCGTTATTTAACCCAGGGAGCGAATTCCGGATTCATGAGCCGAACGCTCGGCGTGCTTGTAGATATGTAACCACATCGTTTGAGTTCTACCAGACATGCAACGATCAAATGGGAACCGAATAGTAAGATCGAGTACTATCGTCATATCCACAGCGGATCGTCTGGTCGCTACATCATCGTCAAAATTATTCGAGATGGGTTGGACATACTTATTTGTTGCCGGGCTATTTGAAGTGGCCTGGGCGGTGGGATTGAAATTCACTGAGGGGTTTACACGCTGGTGGCCGAGTTTATGGGTGGCCGCGGGCATGATAATCAGCTTTGTTTTTCTGTCCTTGGCATTGAGAACGATCCCGGTAGGCACCGGTTATGCTGTTTGGACGGGAATAGGTGCGGTGGGAACGGCGATTCTCGGCATGATACTGTTCAACGAACCTAGGGACCCCGCGCGAGTAGCTTGCATTCTGCTGATCGGTTTGGGCATCGCGGGTTTGAAGCTCCTATACAAGGAACACTGATCCGCGGCGCCGCTCTAGGAGCGGACGATTAGTTTGGCGATTCGATATTTTTCAGGCCGCCTTGTCCTTGCTAATTTTTTTCACGGGCGAAATCCCTTGATTCAAGCCGGGTATACCGACACTTTGGATGTGCATGGCATTGCTGCCTTCCTCATAGCGTGGAAGTCGTCCTTCGGTGTGCCACAATCGATAAGCCAGAGCGGCCGTCAAGACGCGAATCGGGTAATCGCGGGGAAGGTTTTGTAGATAGGGCTGGATAGTCACGAAGTCGCGGGCGCCGTACTGCGTCATGATTGAGCGCAGCCCGCCATTGGCCGGCCCAATATTGTAGGCAAGAAGACCTAAGAACAGATCGCCGCGCATCTCCGCCAGATAAAGACGCAGGGTCGCCGCCGCTGCGAAGGTGTTGTGACGCTGATTGAGCATGTCCAAGTTGTCGACGTCCAGATGCTTCTTGACGACACTGATGGCGGATTTTGGCGGAGCGGTGATCTGAAAAAGGCCGCGGCCCCCGTCTTTGCTGTCCCGCGGATAGAATGACGATTCCGTTGCGCCGATGCCGACCATGACCTCCGGATCGACATCAAAGGCTTTGGCAGCTTCGTGGATCGTCGGCAGATAGATTTGAGCACGCTCGATGATGCGCTGCATCTGCGCCAGATCGGAACGCCGATAAGCTGCAAACACCTGATGCGCGATCGTGTTCCGCTCCGCCTCCTGCATGCCGCCGACCAGGCTGCGAAGCTTGCCGAGATCGCGGCCGAACTCATCCTGGGCGGCGAACCAGCCGGCCCCTGCAGCGACGAAAACCGCCAGGATAGCGGGCAGAACCATGCCCTTGAGCACCAGCTTGGCACGCATGCCTAGCCAGAGGCGCAACAATACCGCATTCGCTATCCCGACGGCGAGTACCATCCCGGCGAACGGAAGCAGATTGGACCATAATCCGGTTCCGGCAAACCAATCCGCTGAATGTCCCAATACCGCGATAATTCCGATGAGGGCCGATGCCGCTAACGCCAGGATTTCGGTGCCGATAACGGCGGTCCATCGCCATGGGCTCAGTTTCGCTGCTTGCTCGACGCCTTTTTTGGCCCTTGTCCGTTTCTTTTTCGGCTTGGCTGTATTGTTGGTTCGCCGCTTTTTGGGAGAAGGTGAGGCAGGAGGGGCTAGATCCAGCTCGCCTTGAAAGGGTCGCTTCGGCGCTCCCGAAGCGACCGTTTGCGATTGCGATTGGACGGGGTTGAGCGCCTTGCTCGGCGCTATCGCTGGAGAACCGGAGGGCGATGCTAGAGGCATTGAAGGACTTTCTTTGGAGATCAATTTCCGACCGGACACGAATCACCTATCGATGGGAGTTCCGAATTCCGTCCTTGGCATGCCTTGATTCCAGCAATGGGACGTTCGACTGTGTGGTTCTTCCTTTATGGCGGCAGCCGCTCGACAACACGCCAGCCTATGATCTCACCCGCCTTCAGCGGTACCAGGGTGTCATCGCCGAACGCAAGGGCTTCAGGAAGCTTCCACTCGCATTTTTCGAGAACGATTTTCGAGGGGTTGCGCGGCAGGCGATAAAAATCCGCGCCATTGAAGCTGGCAAAGGCTTCGAACTTATCCAAGGCTCCGGCAGCCTCGAAAACCGTGGTATACAGTTCAAGCGCTGCATGGGCGGTATAGCAGCCGGCACAGCCGCAGGCCGATTCTTTTTGATTTCGCGCGTGAGGCGCGCTGTCGGTCCCGAGAAAGAACTTAGGGCTGCCGCCGGTTGCCGCCTCGACCAAGGCGAGCCGATGAGTTTCGCGTTTCAATACCGGCAAGCAGTAAAAATGGGGGCGTACGCCGCCGGCCAACAAGGCGTTGCGATTATAAAGCAGATGATGGGCGGTGAGGGTAGCCGCGATGTTCGGGCCGCTATCCTGCACGAATTGAACGCCATCCCGTGTGGTGACGTGTTCCAGAACGATGCGGAGCGCCGGAAATCGGCTCGCGATGGCGATCAGATGTCTGTCGATGAAGGCTTTTTCCCGATCGAAGATATCGATCTCGGAATCCGTCACTTCGCCATGAATCAACAGGGGCACATCGTGCCGTTCCATTGCTTCGAGCACCGGATAGATTTTCTCCAGAGTTGAGACTCCGGCATCGGAATGCGTTGTCGCACCGGCGGGATAAAGTTTCAGCGCGACGACCGTGGGCTCGTCTGCAACCCGCCGAATTTCGTCGGGTGAGGTTCCCTCGGTGAGATAGAGCGTCATCAAGGGTTCGAATTCAAGCTCGACGGGCAAGGCGTCCAGGATGCGGCTATGATAGGCGAAAGCATCCGTCACAGTCGTAACCGGTGGCTTCAGATTGGGCATGATGAGACCCCTAGCAAATTGGCGTGCGCTGTCCGGCAGCACGTCGCGCATGGCGGCGCCGTCCCGGAGATGCAAATGCCAGTCGTCGGGGCAGGTGATGGTCAGTCTTTGCATGGATGACAGTGGATTTTTAAAGATGCAATCTTAGCAAGATTTAGCGCGGTCATGGCTTGAAGGCCCGCACGTCGGAAACATGGGTTTTTCCGTATTCGCGATGAGGCAGGCCGTTCCGAAAAGACATAAAATAGCTAGTCCACGCGCCGGCGAGATGCAGTCGCCCCGGCTCTTCTGTTTATCAAATGCTCACTCTTGACCGAAAAAAACGTGAATTCCGTTTCCCACGAACGCATTCCTCTCAAAGATTTCACCGAGAAGGCGTATCTGGACTACTCCATGTACGTCATTCTCGACCGCGCCCTGCCCAACATCGCCGATGGCCTCAAGCCGGTGCAGCGGCGCATCGTCTACGCCATGTCCGAGTTGGGCTTGTCGGCTCAGGCCAAGTACAAGAAATCCGCCCGCACGGTCGGTGACGTACTGGGTAAGTACCACCCTCATGGGGATTCGGCTTGTTACGAAGCCATGGTGCTGATGGCCCAGCCGTTTTCCTACCGCTATCCCTTAATCGACGGGCAGGGGAACTGGGGCTCGCCGGACGATCCCAAGTCCTTCGCGGCCATGCGCTACACCGAGGCGCGCCTGACGCCGTACGCCCAGACCCTGTTGTCGGAGTTGGAGCAGGGTACGGTCGATTGGGTGTCCAATTTCGATGGCACCCTGGAAGAACCAGCCTTGCTGCCGGCGCGCTTGCCGAACGTACTGCTGAACGGCTCGACCGGCATCGCGGTGGGCATGGCGACGGACATCCCGCCGCACAATCTGCGCGAAGTGGTCGGAGCCTGCATTCGCTTGCTAGATGATCCGCGGCTCAGCATCGAAGAACTGTGTGATTCGATCAAGGGTCCGGATTTCACGACCGAAGCCGAGATCATCACACCGCGCCAGGACATTGTCCGCATGTACCAGACCGGGAGCGGTTCGATTCGTTTGCGGGCGCGCTGGGAGCTGGAAGACGGGAATATCGTCGTCACCGCCTTGCCCCATCAGGTCTCCGGCAACGCGATCATGGAGCAGATCGCCGCGCAGATGCAGGCGAAAAAGCTTCCGATGGTGGAGGATCTCCGCGACGAATCCGATCACGAGAACCCGACCCGGCTGGTCATCATGCCGCGTGGCCGGCGTATCGATGCGGATCAATTGATGTCGCATTTGTTCGCGACCACCGATCTGGAAAAGACCTACCGGGTCAATCTCAACATGATCGGCTTGAATGGCAAGCCGCAGGTCAAGAATCTTCAGGAAATCCTGCTCGAATGGCTGAGCTACCGCACCGAAACCGTGCGCCGGCGGCTTCAGTACCGCTTGGACAAGGTCATCGCACGCCTCCACATCCTCGAAGGCTTGCTGATCGCTTATCTCAATATCGACGAAGTGATCGCGATCATCCGGAGCGAAGACGAACCAAAGCCCGTGCTGATGGCGCGGTTCGGATTGAGTGACGCGCAGGCTGAGGCTATCCTGGAACTAAAGCTGCGCCATTTGGCCAAGCTCGAAGAAATCAAGATCCGCGGCGAACAGGACGAACTGGAAAAGGAGCGGGCCACCCTCGAAGCCACGCTGGGATCGCCAAAAAAGCTGAATAATCTGATCAAGAACGAGCTGAAACAGGATGCCGACAAGTACGGCGATGCGCGGCGCTCGCCCATCGTTGCCCGGCAGGCGTCTCAAGCCCTGGACATCACCGCCGTCATCGGCAGCGAGCCGGTCACGCTCATTCTGTCGGAAAAAGGCTGGATTCGCGCCGCCAAAGGGCATGAGATCGATCCGACCACGCTGGCCTTCCGTTCCGGCGACAGTTTTCTCTCGGCCGCACTCGGGCGCAGCAATCAGCCGGCCTATTTCCTCGATTCCACCGGTCGGAGCTACGCGGTGTCGGCCCATGAGTTTCCCTCGGCCCGTTCCCAGGGAGAACCCCTGACCGGACGGCTCAACCCGCCGCCGGGCGCACTGTTCAAAGCGGTGCTGGCGGGGGCGGACGACGACTGGTATCTGTTCGCGACCGACAGCGGCTACGGCTTCATCACTCAGCTCAAAGAGCTTCACACCAAAAACCGTGCGGGAAAATCTCTGCTGACGGTGCCGGAGCACTCCCAGGTGCTAACCCCGGTACAGGTCGGACAACCCCAGTCGGATGTGGTCGCGATAGCAACCGCACAGGGCCGCTTGCTGGTGTTCCCGATCAACGAGATTCCGGTTCTCAACAAGGGCAAAGGCAATAAGCTGATCCAGATCCAACCGGCCGATCTGGCCGCGCGGCAGGATTTCGTAACGGCCATGATCGCATTGGCGCCCGGCGCCGGTCTAAAGGTCCACTGCGGCAAACGGAGCTTGAACTTGACCGCCAAGGATCTCGTTAATTATCAGGGAACGCGCGCCCGGCGCGGAAATCCGCTGCCAAAAGGATTTCAGCGGGTGGAGCAGCTGACGCTTCTAGCCTAAACCTTAAGGAAGCTCTGATTAAGTCCTTCGACAGGCTCAGGACGAACGGTAACCTATCGATTCCGTTCGTGGTGAGCTTGTCGAACGCTCTCCTGAGCTTGTCGAAGGGCATGAATGGAATCCACTTGTTCAGAGCTTCCGTAAGATAATTTATTGTGGGAGCGGGCTTTGGCCCGGGACTGGAGGCTACACAAGGTCGCGAGCTAAAGCCCGCTCCCACGTCCGAATTCGAAACGCCCTAGTGCTCGGTCGGAATCCTTATCTTCTGGCCCGGAAAGATCAGGTCGGGGTCTTTAATGACCTCGCGGTTCGCTTCGAAAATCTTCGAATACTTGTTGGGATCCTTGTAGAACTGCTGCGCGATTTTCGACAAGGTATCGCCAGGCTGAATGATGTAGTACTGCGTATTGCCGAAGGTCTCCGCGGCTTGTGGACTCGATACGCCCGCCGGCAGCTTGACGTCATCCACCTTCACCGCTTCGACGCCTTTGATGTTGCCCGCCATCAACGCCGCTTTCTGCAAAGCTTCCGGCGAGTCGGCCTCACCGGAAAGATAGGCGACGGAATCCCGGAAATCGACCTTCAGATTCTTGATACCGGGATTGTTGTCATTGATGTGTTCTTCTATTTTTCGAGCGGCCTGACCTTCCTCGCTGAAGAGCCGGTGCCCGATGTCCCTTGCAAAATCGAAAAGTCCCATGATCGTCACTCCTTCGCTTTGTTCCTAGCCTCTGCGATCATTAGACCATCTGCGCTGCGACTTATCCGGCGCGAAGGGGATTGCACGGGTGCGGTGGATCTTATTTCTTAGTTGCTTGCTGTGGCTCGCATCCGCATGGAGCGTTGAACCGGTCACGGTCAGAATCGAAGGGCTCGACGAGAGGCTGGAACGAAACGTCCGAGCCCTGCTGACCATCGGTCGGGCGGAAAGTATGAGCGACCCGAACAGGATTCGCATTGCTCACGAGCGGGCACCGGAGGAGATCCGAAAAGCGCTGGAGCCGTTCGGATATTACCGTCCGAAAATCGATGCGACCTTGACCCGCGAAGGGCCGGGTTGGCTGGCGGTTTACCGAATCGATCCAAGGGACCCCATCAAGCTGGACGAGGTGGATGTGCGCTTGACGGGTGAAGGTCCGATATTGCCCGAGCTCAAGACCTTGGTCGCGCGCTTTCCGCTTAAAGAGGGTGATGTCCTCGACCATACGCGCTATGAGAAGGGCAAGGAGGCATTTTCGGAAGCTGCTGCCGAATTCGGGTTCTTCGACGCCCGCTTCACCCGTGCGGAAATTTTGGTACATCTGGCCGATTACCGCGCCGAAATCCATCTGCATTTCGACACCGGCAAGCGTTACCGCTTCGACGAAGTGTCGTTCTCGAAAACGCCGCTCAAGCCGTCGCTGGTCGAACGCTTCGTCAATTTCCGGTCCGGAGAACCCTTCCGTGCCGCGACCTTGGTCAGGCTTCAGAAAAACCTGCTCGACAGCAGTTATTTCTCGAAAGCCGACGTGATTCCGCACCCCGAGCAGGAGGAAGGACAAGAGGTGCCGGTCTCGGTCGATTTAGAAATGCAGCCCAGGAACCGATTCCAGGCCGGTGCGGGATATGGAACCGATACCGGGCCGCGCCTAAGCCTCGGCTACCGCAATCGTTATCTGAATCGGCACGGGCACACTTTTTACGCCAATTTGCGACTATCGCTCATCCGCACCGAACTCGACGCGCTATACGCCATTCCATTGAAGCATCCGGAGAAGGATCAACTCGGCTTTGGCGCGCAAATCGGCACCGAGGATACCCTGGCCGGTACAGCCGAAGTCGCGCGTATCGGGCTCAGGCGTTCGACGGCGCGTTGGGGATTGCGGGAATTGCTGTCGCTGGACTTGCAGCACGAGCGCTTCGATGTGGGCGAGGGGCCGCAGACCGCGGTGTTGCTGATCCCAAGCGTGGGTTATACCTGGTTGAGCTCGGAAAACGTGCTGAATCCCGACCGCGGCGCGCGTATCGACCTGATCGGGAACGGAGCTTCCAAAAGCCTGCTATCCGATGTGTCATTTTTCAAGCTGAGGCTCAACGCCAAGGGGATCTACAGCCTCGGGGAGCGCAACCGGCTGATCGCGCGCGCCCAGCTCGGCTATATCGCCACTGACGAATTCAGCGAGCTGCCGCTTACGCAACGCTTCTATGCCGGCGGAGACAGATCGGTGCGCGGTTATCGCCTGAACGAGATCAGCGCGAGGAACGCGGACGGGGACCGCATCGGCGGGCGCTACTTGACCGTCGGCAGCATCGAATACGAGCGAACGCTGTTCGGGCCTTGGGGCGTGGCCGTCTTTTACGACGTCGGACGTGCCGCCAACCATTTCGACGAGCCGTTCAGTCACGGTGTCGGGCTGGGAGCCCGCTGGCGCTCGCCCATAGGTCCGGTTCGGCTCGATTTCGCCGTGCCCCTGTCGAGGGCGGAGGATTCGTTTCAGGTGCATCTGATTCTGGGTCCTGACCTATGAAACGCCTGGCCGCAGCCGTACTGGCCGTCTGTCTTACCCTTGCCGCAGTCGGTTACGTGCTGCTCGCGACCCAGGTCGGCCTGAACTGGCTGATTCGCGGCGCGGAGCGCGGCGTCGATCAGGTAAAGATACGACAGGCAACGGGATCGGTGTTGGGCGGATTTTCGTTACAGGACGTGAGTTACCAGGATGCGGGATTGAGCGCAGCTGTCCGGGAAATCGAGATCGAATGGCAACCGAAAGCCTTATTGCGCGGAACCTTGCATCTCGACACGGTTCGTTTGCGAGATGTACGCGTCATGCAGACCGCCGATACGGCACCAGAACCGAAAGCTCCCGGGTTGCCCGATTTACGTCTGCCGCTCGATGTCGAAATCGACGATTTAATGGTTCGGGATGCAAGCTGGCAATCCTCCAAGGCGGCGAAGCCGATCCGCTTGGAACGGATCGATGCGGGTTTGAAGGTTCAAGAAGGCCGCATGATGGTCGAACGGCTCACTGTAAAAACGCCCGAAGCCAGCGCGTCTTTCGGCGGAACCGTCGCTCCCGGCGAAGAACGACCTATCGACTTCGATACGGCATGGAACCTGGAACTGCCGGACCGGCCGAAGATCGCCGGAAACGGGACGATAACAGGAGACTTGAAGCGGATTGCGATCGTTCAACGGATCACCGCCCCGACAGCGATAGGTGTAACGGCGGATGTTTTAATCCGGAAAGACTCCGTCGATTGGAGCGCCGAAATCGATATTCCGGAATTTTCCTTGAACCGGATCGATCCGAACTGGAAGGCTTGGCCGTTCTCCGCGCATCTGAAGGGTAGCGGCACCCATCGAGAAGCAAAGGTTTCCGGACATTTCGGAATGATTCTGCCGGATATCGGCGAAGCTCGAGGCCGCTTGGATCTGAGCTACTGGGATCCGGGCGAACTTACGATCAACACGCTCACCCTGATGCTTCCCGAGACCGCAACGGAAGTTGCTGTTTCAGGGGAGGTCCGCAATATTCGAACAGTGCCCGAAGTCGCCTTGGAAGCCCGGTGGAAGAACCTGCTTTGGCCGCCGCAACCCGATAGCAAATGGCGCAGCCCCGAAGGTCGGTTAACAATCGCCGGCACTCGCTCCGATGCCCGGATCGAACTCGACGGCCGCCTAGGAGAACAGCAGGTTCAAGCCAAGGGGAACATCGGTCTGCCGACCGATGCCGTCATATTCCGGGATTTCCGCGTAAACAGCGAGACCGCCGCTTTGTCGGTGGACGGCACATGGGGACCGCAATTGAATCTCCGTTGGACGCTGAAATCCGACGATTTGGCGGTCTGGCTGCCGGACGCCAAAGGCCGGATGAGGAGCAACGGAACACTGGAAGGCCCCCGGTCGGCGCCGGCCATTGAAGCGGAGCTAAATGCCGCCGGTGTGAGCTTCCAGGACTACGGCGCGCGGGATCTGAGCTTGACGCTTAAAGCCGGTGCTGAGTCTGATTCGCCGCTGATTTTCGACCTTCGCGCGAATGAGGCGCGGTTAAATGCCTACCGTATGGATATCGATCTTTCCGGTCGAGGCAGTCGGGAAAGACATCGTTTGACCGGGCGGATCGATAGTCCGCCCTATGCACTGGCCTTCGAGGCGGCGGGCGGGTTGCGCGGAAATGCCTGGAGCGGCGTTCTGAATCGTTTCGATCTTAAGGAACCCTGTTCGGGTGCTTGGACGCTGCGCGAGCCTGCTGGTTTGAAACTCTCAAGGGCTCAAAGTGAAACCGAGGATATCTGTTTGACTAATCGGGACGCACGCTGGTGTTTTGAAGGAGGCATCGTCGCGAGCGAATGGCAATTTTCGACACGGCTGTCCGATTTTCCGCTAGCCTTGTTGGGAAGTCTATTGCCGAAACCCGTACCGGTCTCCGGTGTGCTGAACGGCAGTGCCGCATTCCGCGGCAAAGACACTCTCATCGATCAAGGTACTCTGGAGCTCATCGCGGAACGCGCTACAGTCGACATTACCGTTAATGAAGCGAAGAGGGTTCGGATAAATCCGGAAACGACATCAGTGAATGGTGACCTTTCCGGCCGGACATTGGCCTTGCGGCTCAGAATACAGCAGGCCGGACTCGTGGACATTCAAGGTGACCTGGAAAGCTGGGCCCCGTTCCGGTTGTCCGAGCTCGACGATATGCCCGTTTCAGGACATCTAACGGTAAATCTGGAAACGCTGGCGGTGCTCGAACCTTGGCTTGAGCAAATCGAAGGGTTGAAGGGTTCGCTCAAGGCGGACGTCGGAATCGACGGCACTCTGAAAACTCCCCGGATCGATCTGCAAGCCGATGTGCCGGATGCCGGCTTTCGTGTGCCTCGATTGGGTATTGACGTTGAACACACGGTACTGCGGGCAAATTCCATCGAGCAACGACAGATCCGGCTCGAAGGGCGCGTCATGTCGGGCGGCGGCTCGATAACACTGAACGGCCTTTGGCGGCTCGATAAAACGGCAGGCTGGCCGCTGACGCTGAATCTGGAGGGAAATCGATTTCTCGCCGTCGATACGCCGGAGGCCGAAGTCTTTTTATCGCCGGATCTCAGGATTACGGCAGAGCGGCAACGGATCGACGTGCAGGGGCGGGTGGACGTGCCGGAAGCGTCGGTTAACGTTCCCAAGAAGGAGGCGGTTGTCACCCCATCCGAGGATGTGGTGCTGGTTAATGGCGAAACGCGGGACGAGGACAGCGAGTTTCGACTTCATAGCGACGTAGAAATCAGTCTGGGCGACAAGATTCGGGTCAAGGCTGCCGGCTTTCAAGGCAGAGTCGATGGTCGGGTGAGAATCGTGCAAGAGCCGAACGAGGAAGCGCGCGGAACTGGGCAAATCGTCATTCACGATGGCACCTATGCCTTCTCCGGGGTCGAATTGGCCATAGACGAAGGGCGTTTGATCTTTACGAATACGCCGGTCGACAATCCCGGATTGGATATTACGGTCACGCGCAAATTGGACCAGGTGCTGGCTGGGCTTCGGGTGCTCGGTTCTCTAAAGAAGCCCAATGCCACTTTGTATTCCCGGCCGCCGTTGCCCGAGGCCGATATCCTTGCATATCTGATAGCCGGAAAACCTATGGATTTCGCCTCGCGCGAGGAAGGAAATCGGTTGAGAGATGCCGCGTCATCCTTGGGTGGGGCGGCTGGAAGCTTGCTCGCTAGGGAAATCGGCAGTCGGTTCGGATTAAGGGGATTTTTGGACGAAATCGGAGTCTCAACTCCCGAAGGTACTGAAGGGGCATCGCTATTTCTGGGAAAATACCTGACGCCGCGGCTTTACCTGCAATACGGGCTCGGCTTATTCGAGTCGAGCAATGCGTTTAGATTGCGCTATAAGCTCAATGAGCATTGGCGGCTTCAGTCGGAGACAGGTGAGCAGACCGGTGCGGATATTCTGTTCGAATGGGAGAGGTAGAAAATTTGGCGAAATCCGAGCAGTCGACGGGATGGGCTATTTCCAGTTGTGCCACACGCCTGTAGAGAGTGCGCTTGCCCTTCGCGCAACCGTTTCGCTAGCATTTCAATCCATGACCCCTAATAGTTGTAGGGTTATTCATACAAGCGTCTTGTATCGGTATTTTGTGACATCGAAACGCTAAGAAATCATGTTTCAACCATGAACGCGCTGCTGTCTTTTATCCAAAAATTGCTTATCGGGTTGTTCGCTCTAGCTTTTGGAGCGTTGGTACTGATCGGTTTGATACGTTACCGAGGCGGCGAAGGAGGGGACCGAGACGCTTGGAAACAGGCTAAGGCGCAAAACACCATAGAGGGATATCTGGGCTATTTGCGGGAATGCCAATCGTGCTCACACGAGCAGGACGCCGAGCAAGCGCTGGACCAGCTTCAGCGTCATCGAGGATTGATTGCCCGGCTCGAGCGGACGCATTTGCCATCCCGCGCCGGAATTGCGCTTCCCGTTTTTTCGCCCAATGGACGAGAGATTTTAGCGGCCGCGGGAACCAGTCTGTATTTTTGGGATTCGGCTACGGGACAACGATTGGCCCACGATAAAAACAATTTTCAGACCCGGGGCGGACGCTATTTGGAAACCTTGGCATATTCCCCGGATGGGCTCCGGATAGCGGCCGGGATGTCGGGAAACGAGGGAGGCTACCTCTTGCTGTGGGACCAAAAAACAGGAGAGCTTCTGGCCGACTATGCCGTAGAGTGGTATGACGTGAAGTCCGTCGCATTCTCGCCGGATGGGACATCGGTGGGGTGGATTGCTCACGGGCCGGCCGGCATCTGGGAACCCGCCAGCGGAAAATTCCTGAGGGCTACGCATGAAGGTTCAAGCGCCTTGGCGTTTGTTCGCCGGGACGACGGCAAGCCGCTTCTGGTCACTGCTTCCGGCAGGGAAGTTTGGTTTTGGGATGCGGCGTCCATGGAGATCGTCAAGCAATCAGAACTCAAAACCGAACGATCCCTTTTGGGGTTGAGTCAGGATGGCTTCTTAGTGGCCTTTCACGAAGGGCCTATTCTAGAGCTCTGGGATACCCGATCAGGCACCCTCATCGCCACTTTGGGAGATCATGACAGCGAAATCGCCGCCTTCTGTCGCGAAAGCCGCAAAGGTTGGATTGCGGTGGGCACCAAAAGCGGCGATCTGTATCTGTGGGATTTGGCGGAAGCTACTAAGCTGGGAAGCGTTCTCGCACATGAAGGTCCCGTCGAGCAGATCGCTTGTTCGAAGCAAGGCAGGGTGGTAACCATCGGGTGGGATGCCGCCAAGGTTTGGGATCTCGAAAAGCTGCGTTATTCGGGGCAAGAGAAGCCATATTGACTCGGCGTTTGCCCGGTCTCAGATTATTCCGAACCGGAAACTTGCGCAATCAAAGCGTTAAAACCTGACTCGGTACGATACGAACTCCTACGTATTCTCGTCGGGAGAGTGCGGCGGTTAAATACATCCACTCGAACGGCAGCCGCGGTTGGCAGAAACCTCCGGAGGATGACGTTGAGTTCGGAACCGGGATGTTCCAAAAGGACCGGGATCTGGCAAGGGAACAATGGGGATTTGCAGAAGAACAGGACGTTTTTAACGGACCAGGGATGTTCTGTGGGAGATTGGGATCATTCTCGATCCAACCCAGATGGTTGCAATGGATTTGAAATGCTCCGTAGTGACTGGACTGATCCGAGTTCAGCTGGGATGCAATTTCGAACAGGGAGGTTCTCGATTTTGTCGGTTTAAAGGAAAAACAAATTAAAAGGGATAAGAGGAGGTACTCTTAGTATGGCTAGGAAAGCACTGAAAGCCGTAGATCACATGTCGGACGAGTCGACGCTGGAATCTCCAAGCAGCTTGGTTGCATTTCCGGAAGATACAATAAACCAAAAGATTGCCGAGGCCGCTTATTATCGCGCTGAAAAGCGGGGCTTTGCGCCAGGTCACGAAGTTGAAGATTGGCTAGAGGCTGAAAAGGAAATTAAGTCTGGCTCTTTCGATTAAGCAGGTTTTTTGAATTAAAGTTAGGCTTCCCCAGAAGGCAGAAATATCCCCCCACACATATATATCGTTTCTGCCTTCTTTTTTGCATATCCCTTGGATTCCATGGGGATAAACATATCCTTCTGCAACCATCCAAACCCTCATATCATAGGACACCACTTTTATCCTTCCAGTGCTGCGATCATAATCGATCGCCAATCGGTCGATTTACCGAATTTGCCGATGTTCACGGTAGCCTCATTCAGTAGTACGTCTCTTCAAACTCATTCGAAACGGCCAAAATGCACGATACCGACTTGCGTCAAAAACTTGCGGCGGAAACGGGACAAATAGCTTGGCAGGAGCTGGAGCGCCATTTTGCCCGAGGCGTCTTGATTGTTGTTGCTCCGGAATTGAACTTAATCGAGGCGGCCGCGAGGATTGCCGAAGACGATAAAAGCGCTTTGCAAGAGTGGATTCAAAGAGGGTTGGTCGTGCGAGCTACCGACGATCATGCCAGACGATGGGCGGACTCGAAATATATCTTATGGGCCGTGGTTGTTGCGCCGTGGGTATTGGTGCAAGAGAGCCGACCATCCAAAGTGCACTAGTCCGATAAATAGGCGTCACTGATGCCACCGATCTTGCTCGATGGTTCTGAAGATATGTTCCACGTTTTTACTCCGATCTTTTGCGGATCGAAACGATGGGCACACGGCGGCACGGAAAGCGACCCTGGCTATTAGTCTTCGGAAGCGTTTGGAGCTGAGGTTATGAGTACTAGAACGAAATGCCTGATCACGCTCATGGGCTTGATGGTATTGGATATCTTGCCGTTACCGATAGTCGGGCTGATCGGGCTATACGTCATCATCAAGCGCCCGCAATGGTTCCGGGATTTGGTTGACCGATTGTACAACGAGGGAAACAAAGCGACCGTCAGCGCCGAGGAGGAGCTCTGAGGGCGTCGATCATTCTCGTTCGAGCCGCCAGGCTGAGAGGCCAAGCAGCAACCAACCGAACAAAAACGCCAAGCCTCCGAAGGGCGTGATCCAGCCCAGCCAACGAATTCCGGTGATACTCAGGACATAAAGGCTTCCGGAAAAGAGGACGATTCCGGTAAACATGAACCATCCCGCCTTGGTAAGGAGGCGCGCATTCGGGAATTGCTTGATCATCACGCCGATCAAAGCAAGACCCAATGCATGCCACATCTGATAGTCCACCCCGGTGCGATAAATCGCCAGATGATACTCATCCAGAGCCGCCCGCAAGCCATGAGCGCCGAATGCTCCTATGGCAACGCCGAGGAATCCGGCGATGGCACCGAGAATCAAGAATGGCCTATGCATAGTGGCTCCGGAACGGCTTTGGGGAAGCCATTCGAGTACGACCGAGTGGAATGACTCGGACGTACCCAAATGGGAATGCGTGTTAGTTCAAGACGTTTTGCAGCAGGCCGTTCAAGCGGCGAACGAAGGCCGCAGTGTCGTCCAGTTGAGCGCCTTCGCTCAGGACCGCTTGATCGTAAAGAATATGAGCCAGATCGGCAAAGCGTGATTCATCCACCTCATCCTTGAGTCTTGTCACCAGCGGGTGATCGGGATTGATTTCGAAGATCGGTTTGCTGGCCGGTACGTTTTGCCCAACCGATTTCATGATGCGCTCCATGGTCCGGCTCATGCCGTAGGTCTCGCCGACCAAGCAGGCCGGAGAATCGGTTAAACGGGCGCTGATTTTCACATCACTGATTTTGTCGCCAAGCGTTTGCTTGATTTTATCGATAACCGGCTGAAACTCCTTGCTGGCTACCTCGGTATGCTTCTTGTCCGCTTCGTCGGCAAGCGTGCCGAGGTCGAGGTCTCCTTTAGCCACCGATTGCAGATGCTTCCCTTCGAAATCGGTGAGATAGCTGACCAGCCAGTCGTCGACCCGATCGTGCAGCAGCAACACTTCTAGCCCCTTTCGGCGGAAGATCTCGAGATGCGGGCTGTTCTTGGCCGCGGCGTAATTCTCGGCGGTGATGTAATAAATTTTGTCCTGCCCTTCCTTCATGCGGCCGATGTAATCCTCAAGGGAAACATTCTGGACCTCGGAATCGTTGTGAGTGGAGGAGAAACGCAGCAGTTTTGCGATGCGGTCGCGGTTTTTGAAGTCTTCGATCGGACCTTCCTTGATGACCTGCCCGAACTCCTTCCAGAAAGTCTGATACTTTTCCGGCTCGTTCTTGGCCATGTCCTCCAATAGGCCTAGAACTTTCTTGACTGCACCGGAGCGGATTTTTTCGAGCAGCGCATTTTCTTGGAGAATTTCCCGAGAAACGTTCAAGGGCAGCGAATCGGAATCGATCACGCCGCGGACGAAGCGCAGATAGCGCGGCATCAGCTTTTCCGATCCCTCCATGATGAAAACTTTCCGCACATAAAGCTTTACGCCGTGCTTCGCGTCGCGGTCCCACAGATCGAACGGCGCATGAGACGGGATATAGAGCAGGAGGGTGTATTCGTTGGTGCCTTCCACCCGGCTATGGAGGCGGGCCAGAGGTTCCTGGAAATCGTGAGAAACGTGCTTGTAGAATTCGTTGTATTGCTCGTCGGAAATCTCGTCTCGATTTTTTGCCCACAAGGCAGAAGCGCTGTTGACCGTCTCCCACTCGTCGACCGGCTTTTCGTCTCCGTACGCTTCCGTTTTCATCAGGATCGGCAGGGAAATGTGATCGGAGAATTTGCGGATGATGGCCCTAAGTTTCCAAGCATCCAGGAACTCGTCCTCACCTTCGCGGAGATGCAGCGTGACCGTTGTCCCGTGGTCGGGTTTTTCGATGGTTTCCAAGGTGTAATCGCCTTCGCCCTTGGATTCCCAACGTACGCCTTGAGCCGCATCGAGGCCCGCTTTGCGGGTTTCCAAAGTGACCTTGTCGGCGACGATGAAGGCGGAATAAAAACCCACGCCGAACTGACCGATGAGCTGGCTATCCTTCGCCTCGTCCCCGGTCAGGGATTCGAAGAACTGCCGAGTGCCGGAGCGGGCGATCGTCCCGATGTTTTCGCGGACTTCGTCCCGGCTCATGCCGATGCCATTGTCGGTAATGGCTAGAGTACGGTTCGTTTTATCGTATTCGATCCGAATCTTCAGCTCGCTGTCACCTTCATACAGCGCATCATTCCCAAGAGCCATAAAGCGAAGCTTGTCCGCAGCGTCGGATGCGTTCGAAATGAGCTCGCGCAAGAAGATTTCCTTGTTGCTGTACAAGGAGTGAATCATCAGGTGCAGAAGCTGTTTTACCTCAGCTTCGAATCCCATGGTTACCTTGCTTTCTGCGACGGTCATGGCGGTACTTTTCCTCCGGAAGTTTAAATGGATCGATTTTAAGATGACGATGAAAATTTGGGGTGATCCGTCCCGTTTTCAAGTCCGTTTCGTCCTTTGCGCCGAGTGATTCGTTTTTTCGTCTAGACTTTTTTCAAGCCTACGCGGCTCGGACAACACTTCGACCCGCTATCTGTGCCGCCCTTCAGTCAAGCATCTCCAAAGAGTTAAAGCATGTTCGTCATTATCGGTTACATCATCGTCGTGGGTGCCATTTTAGGCGGTTTTTTGATGGCGGGAGGCCATATCGGCGTTCTTATTCAGCCGAACGAAGTCATCATTATTTTCGGCGGCGCCATCGGCGCATTCGTCGTGTCGAACAGTCCCAAGGTGTTGAAAGCCGTCGTTGGCGCATTGATCAGTTCTTTGAAGGGTTCCAAATACAACCAGGCGCGTTATCTCGAGACCTTGACACTGTTGTATCGGATTTTCAACAAGATACGTCAAAACGGGTTGCTATCCATCGAGGGAGATATCGAGACACCGGACCAAAGCGAATTGTTCAAATCCGCGCCCAAAGTCCTGGCTGACCATCACGCGGTCGAATTCATTACCGACTATCTGCGCCTGATGACCAGCGGCAGCTTGGACGTGCATCAGATCGACAATCTAATGGACATCGACATCGAAACCCATCATGAGGAAGGTCATTTGCCCATCCAGGCGCTGCAACGCCTCGCAGACGGTATGCCAGCGTTCGGCATCGTCGCGGCGGTCATGGGGGTAGTTCATACTATGGAGTCGGTCGGCCTGCCACCCTCGGAACTAGGCAAGCTGATCGCAGCGGCGCTGGTCGGCACATTCCTCGGTATTTTGGTGGCTTATGGTTTTATTGGCCCTTTGACCGGGCTTCTGGAGCAGCGTCTGGCCGAGTCAACCAAGTACTACCAAAGCATCAAAGCCGGGCTGATCGCCTCCATAAACGGCTACGCCCCTTCTACCGCCGTGGAATTCGCCCGCAAAGCGATGTTTTCCGCAGAACGTCCAGAATTCTCCGAATTGGAGAAACATCTCAAAGAAAGCCGTTAACGAGCACGGCGGGATAAGGCTATGGTCGATCATTCGAACCAAATCGTCATCAAGAAGATCAAGAAAGGCGGCCACGGCCATCATGGTGGGGCTTGGAAGTTGGCCTACGCCGATTTTGTCACCGCGATGATGGCGTTTTTCTTATTGATGTGGCTTTTAGGCACGACAGAACCCGCTTTCCGGCAAGGCATCGCCGAGTATTTCAAGGATCCCTGGAAGCCTTCTCTCCAAGGCGGTCCTAACACTGGCGATGCGACCAGCGTAATCAAAGGCGGAGGGGAGGATATCACTCAGTCCGAAGGACAAATCAAACTGACCAACGAAGGGAAGCAAGATATCGTCGGCGAAGCCGCTGAATCGGAAAAGGAAATGGAGCAACTGGAGGCGCTAAAGGAAAAGATCGAGCGGATGATCGAGACCAGCCCCTTGCTTCAACAGTTCCAAAGTCAGCTGAAGATCGACATCACTCAGGAGGGGTTACGCATCCAGATCATCGACTCGGAAGGTCGGCCCATGTTCAACTCGGCGAGTGCCAGAATGGAAAGTTATGCGTTGGAAATACTTCATCAAATCGCACCGGTCATCAACGAGCTGCCGAACAAGATCAGCATCGCCGGGCATACGGATGCCAAACCGTTTCCGGGCAGCGGGCAAGGCTATACGAATTGGGAATTATCCGCAGACCGAGCTAATTCCGCCCGTAAGGAACTGATCAAAAGCGGCCTAAAAGAAGAAAAGATGATGCGGGTAGTGGGGCTTTCTTCGAGCGTTCCTTATGTCAATGAAGACCCGTTGGCCGCCACGAATCGGCGTATTTCCATTATTGTGATGAACAAGCAGACGGCCGAAGAAATTATTACCGGCGGTTCCAAGATCGATGTATCCACGCAAGAACCGCTAGAAAAAGAGTCGATTAAACGTTCGGATGCGGTACAACCGGCAAAAAAAACGGAATCCGGACTTTAGGACATGATCGAAACATTGCCCGTTTGGCTTAGGGCTGTCCTGAGCCAGCTCGGTGCCGTTTTAGGCATATTCCTGCTTATCAAGAGCACTGGCCTATTTGGCTTGTCCGTCGGCTTTGTTGTGGGGTTTGAGGGTCTGTTCGCCATGGCTTTCAGTTGGGCCTTAAGGCTTCCTTATTGGTGGCTGCCGATTCAGGCGCTATTCGTTCCCGCAATTGGTCTTGCATGGCAGCTGAATCTTCCGCCGATCATGTACCTAACCGGTTTTGTTCTGTTGTGGTTGATTTTTCGCAGCAATGTTCGCGAACGGGTTCCCTTTTATTTAACCGATCGCGAGACCTGGTTGGCTGTTTCCGAACTGCTGCCCCGAAGCACTGCGTTCAAATTCATCGACTTAGGATGCGGCTGGGGCGGCGGCTTGGCCCTTTTGGCCGGGCAATGTAAATCCGGCGAATTTTCGGGCGTCGAATCGGCGCCGCTGCCGGCCCTGCTCGGCCGGTTTCGTTTGAGGCATGAAAAAAAATGCTGCATCCGTTTCGGCAATTTTTGGGACGAGAATCTCGGCCGGTTCGATGTGGTTTACGCCTTTCTGTCGCCAGCGCCCATGCCTCGTTTGTGGTGTAAGGCGCAGAATGAAATGAAACCGGGATCACTTTTCATCAGCAACACGTTCGACGTGCCGGGCGTCGAGCCCGATCGAACCCTGATCTTACAGGACGGCCGCGCCACTAAGCTGTTGGTTTGGCGGATGTGACATTCGGTCTCTCAATACCGCATTAAAAGATATAAGGGTGCGTTGCATTGAAACCGTGTACTTTGGCGCGCGGCTTGAAATCGGGCGGCTGCCACGGCTGATCGGTTTGCCCGGCGAGAAAGCGGGCGAGCCAGAAAGCCTGGTGTCTTATCGGCATGATATAGGCGTACAAGCGGCCGTCCACGAATTCGGCCGCATCGCCGATGGCATGAATATCAGGGTCGTTGGTGCGCAGGAACTCATCGACCAGTATGCCGCGATTTGCGTTCAAACCGATACGCTGGGCCAATCCGGTGCGCGGCTTGAAGCCGCAGGCGACGATGATGCCGTGAAAACCGCTCGCCAGATTATCCTGCAATTTCACGGCGTAAAGATCGCCGATTTTTTCGAAACCCTGAACGGAGGCGTTCAAGCGCACGTCTATCCCATGCCCCTCCAGCACCTTCAGCAGAGTTGCCGAGTCCTCTTCGATCAATTGCCGTTCCATGAGTCTTGCCAAGGCATGAAATAAGACGACCCGGTCGCCGGCTTTAGCCAAATCCGAGGCGACCTCGCAGCCGATCAGCCCGCCACCGACCACCGCCCATAAAGGCGTTGCCGAGGTCTCGGCGACTCGTTCCCGATGGCGCCGGAGTTCGATCAAGTCATCGAGGCTGTTTACGACAAAGAATAAATCGCGATTTGCTTGAAACGGTGCTGGGATGAGTGCATCGGAGCCCGGTGCGAGCACCACTTTATCGTATTTCAGGGTGAATTCGCCCGAATTGCTACGGCAAAAAATGGTTTTGTCGTTACGGTTCAATGTCAGCACGTCAGTCTCGCGGTAGATCGTGATGCCGGCATCATGCAACGCATCGAATGGTTTCAGAATAATCTTGGTCTCGATGTCGTCCCGTGAAAAACCGTGGGATAACATCGGCCGCGAATAATAGCCACGCCCTTCTTGGGTGACGACAGAAATACGGCATTCCGGCTCCAGCTTTCGAAGCTCCTCTGCGAAGGTGATGCCGGCAATACCTGAGCCGATGACGACGACGTGCATGGGATTTCCTCGTGAGTAATCGGTAAGCGTGAAAAATTAAAGAAGGCCATAAAGCTATTCTTGCACCGACATTCAGTGCCCTTCCGATTCCAACTGCACGATCTTGCCGAACTCGCGCGCCTGAGACAAGAGCCCCTCTGATGTAACCGCGAAAAGCGGAACGACGGGCAGGTCTGCATTGCGGAGAACTCGCGCCACCCAAACATTGCAGGTATTGAACATATGGAATTTGCCTTCGGCCGCATAAAAGCGGCTGTCAGGATACAAACCTGGGTTGATGGCGTGAGCTCTGGCGGTATCCTCGCGGGCGTAGGTGTTGTGAATCGATACGATGACTTGCTTGAGCTGCCGCTCCGATAAGGCAATCTCCACGATCTCGGCGGCAGGGAAGTAATCGGTCGGATGGACGGGCAATCCTACGACATGCAGGACGCTGTCGGTCGGGACTAAGACGGCTTTGAGGGCAAACCAGAGATTAAAGCCAGGGGCCTGATAAAAGTCGCGGTCTCCCCAGCCGACTTCGAGATATTCTGCATTCGGAAAGTCTTGGCTTTCCGGCCATAAACCGGCTGGAATATCCGCTCGCTTGATGGCAACGCCAGTGTGCCAGCCTAAATCGATCAAATAGATCGCCCGGCCAGTGCCGGCCTCATCCATGGCCAGCGGCTCCTGCAGTCGGTTCGGGGCACAACCGGTGAAGAGCGCTAGCGCCACCAGCAACCAGAACAGTCTTGTCAGTGGGCCGGTCGCCTTGAGGTATCCTTCGGCCCCGTATTTGGGATCATGCAACATCTCACCACCGACGGTAGGGTGCGGGAGCGGCGGCGATGTAAGCGGTTCCGAACTGCGCGTAAGGGTTAGAGACTTAGGCTTCGGATTCCGATGCTATGACGAACCTTCCGTACCAGCGGTGCACTGTAGCTCCGGGCCTTGCGGGCACCGTCTTGCAGTGCTTCCTCGATTTTGTCGGGCGCCTGTAACAGCGCTTCATAACGTTCTCTCGCCGCTTTCAGATGATCGTCCAAATATTCAAACAGAATATTTTTCATTTCTCCCCACGCGATGCCCTCCGCGTAACGGCGCCGTATCGCCGCAGCTTCCTCTTTCGTTGCGAAAGCCTTATAGATGCCGAACAGCGTACAGGTGTCCGGATCTTTGGGCTCTCCGGGCAACAAGGAGTTGGTTTTGATCTTCATGATCAGCTTGCGCAGTTGTTTTTCCGGCGCGAACAGCGGGATGGTATTGTCATAGCTCTTGCTCATCTTTCGTCCGTCCAATCCACATAGGACAGCGGTATCCTCGCTGATTTCCGCTTCGGGAAGCACGAAATGCTCGCCGTAAATATGGTTGAAGCGCCCGGCAATGTCGCGAGCCATCTCGATGTGCTGTATCTGATCCTTGCCTACGGGAACTTTATTGGCGTTGAAAATCAGAATATCGGCCGCCATCAGGATGGGATAATTGAACAAGCCCATCGTGACCCCTTTGTCGGGATCGCTTTCGCCGCTTTCCTCATTGGCTTGAACCGCGGCTTTGTAGGCATGAGCGCGATTCATCAGCCCTTTTGCGGTGACACAGCTGAGTATCCAGGCCAGTTCCGTGATCTCGGGGACGTCCGACTGGCGGTAAAACACGGCGTTTTCCGTATCCAGCCCCAAGGCTAACCAGGTGGCGGCGATTTCCAATGTCGATTGACGAACACGTTCCGGATCTTGGCATTTGATCAGGGCGTGGTAGTCCGCGAGAAAATAGAAAGGCAGAACATTATGATCGCGGCTGGCTTCTATGGCTGGGCGTATGGCGCCTACATAATTGCCCAGATGAGGTGTGCCAGTCGTGGTTATTCCGGTCAGGACGATGGATTTCGTGCTCATAGGTTCAAGCGTCGGATTGCTGCGTCATTCCAAGTGTTTAGCATTCAAGTTGTGTCGATTTAGGCGCGGCACTATGGCATAAAAGAGCGCGGATTGCCAAACCCGAAAGCAGACCGGCCAAACGGCTTTCACGACGATCTATCGGTTAGAATATCGGGAAACTTAACGAGGAGACGCACATCTATGCTGGAGTACGACGAAAAGCGGGATTTCATGCGTATGCAGGCCGATTGCAAGATGACTTTCCGGCTCGCCGATACTGATGTTGTATATGAGGGAGCCTGTGTGAATATCAGCGGGTCGGGTATCTTGTTCGAGGCCGATACTCCCGTGGCTGTCGGCAAGGCCGTAGAAGTGCGCCTCGTTCCACATAATAAAATCACCCCGCCTTTGACGGCCTATATCGAAACGATTCGGTGCACGGAGAGTGATGCGGGGCGTTATCGTATCGCCGGCGCCATAAAAGGTATCAAGAGCGAGTGAGATCGTTCGTTAATATTCTCGTCGCAGTCCATGTTTACGATTACCAAAGAAGTGTATTTTTGCTACGGACACCGTCTAATGGAACATGCGGGCAAGTGCCGTCACCTCCACGGTCACAGTGTCAAAGCAGCGATTACCGTGATTGCCGAGAGCCTGAACGAGCAGGGCATGGTATGCGATTTCGCGGAAATCAGTGCCGCGGCGTCGGAGTACATCGACCGGCAGCTGGATCATAATCTGCTGCTGCACAAGGACGACCCGCTATTGCCGGCGCTGGTTTCGGCCGGAGAACGCTTTCTAGCGCTCGACGAGCATCCGACGGCCGAGTATTTGGCCAAGCTGATTTTCGGACACGTCGCAAGTCGAGGCTATAACGTCAAGAGCGTTACTTTATGGGAGACATCGAGCGCCTGCGCTACTTACAGTGAATTTTGAGAGATTGTTTTTACCGGAAATGAGTATTTTCCAGCCTGCAGAAAAATCTTTCTGGCTACAAAAAGTCTGCGAATCGAACTACGAGAAACTGGCGAACCTAATTCCCGATTTGGCCCGTATCGACGAGACGGCTATTGCCCAAGTCAACGGCAAGCCGTCTTTGCATCTAAGGCTGCTCGAAAGGTCGCCTTATACCCTAACGCTGGAGCTTACCCACGATTTCGTGCGAGGTTTAGAGCCGGCCGTGAAAATCCGTGTCAGCCTGGACGCCAAAACCGCGGAAGCGCTCAGTGATCACTGCCGTCCGGTCGTCCTAGACGCTTTGAGGGGAAGCGAATCGAGCGCAAAAAGCGTACTGGATTACAAGTGGTCGCTGAACTACTTTCTCACCCGCTGGTTGGATCACTGCCTCCAAAGCGACTATCGGTTCGGAACCGCCCGTTACTCGCGAGAAGAATTCGTTGCGGTCTAACCCTGTACTCTCGTAATCCAAGGCGCGGCGCATACGTTGTTGCCGATACCCTGCTGGCCGAAATCACCATCGGTATGGCTTGCGCCGCGGAGGGAGAAGTTACAAATGGATGAAAATCGGACGTGCTTGGGTCGATTCCAGGGGCCGCTCCGACCGGGCAATTCGCCGGAATTCATTACCATTTGACATTCAGGCGGCTGGGTAAGAAATTTGGGAAACTTTAATGAGCTAGATTTCATCAGTGGGTAATGATACGGAATCAGATTGACGGCACAGGGGTGAGTATCGTGAGAAATGCAATTATTTTCAGCAGTTCAATAATATTGATGGCGTTTGCGTCGGTAAGTGGGGCTCGCGACGACGCACGGTATCCCGCCTATGACTTCGAGCCGGAAGTGATCATTCGGGCGCCCGAGACGGCAGAGAGTGTTCCTTCGGAGGCAGAAAGTCCGCAACCGGATCCGAGATACCCAGCCGCCTACTTCGAGCCAAAAGTGATCATACCGGTGTCCGAAGAGGCGGTAAAAAAAGCTCCGGAGGAGAGCCCGCAACCGGATCCTCGATATCCGGCCTATCACTTCGAACCCAAAGTCATCTATCAGGCGAAATAGTCGACCGATAAGAAGCCATAAATTCGCGATTAGGGGTTTATCTGCCGCAAGCGGGTACGCCAACGGTCGGCGTAACCCATCTCGTGGCTCTCGAACAATCGGCTAGATAATACCGAACGCTATCCACACGAACCGCGAGGGCGGAGCAAGCGTAGTTTTTCGCGGGTACGCCTTTACGTTTTTCCGGCAGTGACAATCCCGAAGCTTCAATACGGGTAAGGGTACGTGCGTGGCTGCTGTTCTCCATAGGGGGCGGAACGGTACGGCTCGTTGTAGCTGCTGTAATTCGGCGGGCGATTGTGGTAAAGATCACGATCACGGTTTTTCTTCTGATCCATGTAATAGCCGGCTGCGCCTCCAACCATGGCTCCAACAGCGCCGCCCACGAGCGCACCTCGACCGCCATCGTCGGCGGCGTGTCCGATCAATGCGCCACCGGCCGCACCGATTGCAGCACCGGTAAGCGTATTGCGATATGCATAATCGTTATGGCTGTGATATCCGGTAGAGGCACAGCCCGTTAGTGCAGTCGTAAAGGTCAGCACCATTAACCTATGTTTCAGTTTGTTCACAGCATTCGCTCCTTTTCTGACGAGGCGCGATTAGTATCATTCCAGCTTCCTGAACGGAGGCTGAATACCGCGGCTCAGTTGAAAAAGATAAAAAAGATAAAGGGGTGCGCTCTCGGTTAAGTAACGATGCCAATGCTTTCGCTTATTCGAGCCAGCCGAAGGTCCGCATAACCGCCTTTTTCCAGGCGGCATAGAGCTGCTCCCGAGCTGCCGATGTCATTCGCGGGTGCCATTCCTTGTCTTTTCGCCACTGGTCACGGAGTTCTTCGCTGTCAGTCCAAAAGCCAACAGCGAGGCCAGCAGCATAAGCCGCTCCGAGTGCTGTGGTTTCGGTTACGATCGGACGGATGACCGGGATGCCGAGGATGTCCGATTGAAACTGCATGAGGGTCTCGTTGACGACCATGCCGCCGTCTGCTTTGAGCGCATCCAAATCCAGGCCCGTCTCCTGGCGCATCGCGTCGACGATGTCGCGGGTCTGATAGGCTGTAGCCTCCAACACGGCTCGAGCAAAGTGGCCTTTGTTTACATAACGGGTCAGCCCGATGACGATCCCGCGGGCGTCGCTCCGCCAATAGGGCGCGAACAGGCCGGAGAAAGCCGGGACGATATAGATGCCGCCGTTATCCTCGACGGTATTCGCCAGAGACTCGACCTCCGCCGAGGTTCGAATCAACCCGAGATTATCCCTGAGCCATTGAACGAGAGCTCCGGTGACGGCAATGGAGCCTTCAAGCGCGAAGACAGGGGCTGCGGTGCCGAGCTGGTACGCGACCGTAGTGATGAGCCCATGGGCGGACAGTACCGGCCTTGGGCCGGTGTTCAGAAGCATGAAGCATCCGGTCCCATAGGTGTTTTTTGCGTCCCCTACGTTGAAACAGGTTTGTCCGAATAACGCAGCCTGCTGATCGCCCAAAATACCCGCGACGGGCACGCCGGCGAGAGCCCCTTTCGCGATGCCGTAAATTTCGGATGAAGAACGGATGGCCGGTAGGATAGAGGGGGGCACATTCATGGCGGCGAGCAAATCGTCGTCCCACGCTAGCGTTTCGAGATTCATCAACAGCGTGCGTGAGGCGTTGGTTACGTCGGTGACATGTGCGCCTCCGTCCGTACCGCCGGTCAGATTCCAAACGAGCCAGCTGTCGATCGTGCCGCACAGCAGCGTGCCGCGCTCGGCCTGTATCGAAATTTCCTCTACGTTTTCCAACAGCCATTGAAGCTTGGGCCCCGAAAAATAGGTGGCGATCGGCAGCCCGGTTCTTGCGCGGAATCTATCCTGTCCGCCGTCCATAGCGAGCCGTTCGCAGATTTCGGCACTGCGTGTGTCTTGCCAAACGATCGCGGGATATACCGGGTTTCCAGTAGTTTTATCCCAGACTACAAGGGTTTCGCGCTGGTTGGTCACTCCAAGAGCCGCGATTTCCTTAGCTTCGACCCCCGCTTTTCGCAATGCTTCCGCGATAACGGCCTGGGTGTTCCGCCAGATTTCCAGTGGATCATGCTCGATCCAGCCGGCTCTTGGATAGAACTGCCGGTGTTCGGTCTGAGCCATCGCTCCGGCACGTCCGGTATGATCGAAGAGAATGCAGCGGGTGCTGGTGGTACCTTGGTCAATGACGGCGATATAACGGGGCATGGCGTGATGTGTAAAAAAGTGTAGGTTTGCCAGGGTGTGCGCTTAATGCTGTATCCCATCACTGCCTACCTATCACTGCTCGACGATGCGGGCAAGAAGAATTCGCAAGCGTGCCGAGCTGAACCGGCAGATCAAGTCACCCGTGCCGGTTTGCCTAATCAATTGATAAGAATTATCATTTAGCTTTCCATGTAATAACCTTAATATTTCCGTGGTTAGCTTATTCCGTATGAACTTAAGAAGACCGAATACCATGCAGATCAGGACTTGCTCGGCCCGATTTATCGTATTAAGCGCATTGTTAATGGTTTGCGGGTCGGTTTTAGCGGCCGAGACCTATACGCTGACGATCAAGGAGCACCGTTTCGAACCGGCAGAGCTCGAGGTGCCGGCAGGCCAGAAAATCAAGCTGGTCGTGAAAAATGAAGACTCAACCCCCGAGGAGTTCGAAAGTCGATCGTTAAAAAGGGAGAAGGTTATTCCCGGCAAGAGTCAGGCAACCGTATCGATCGGTCCACTCGATCCGGGCACGTATGATTTTTTTGGAGAATTTCATGAGGAATCTGCCAAAGGACGCATCATTGCAAAATAACGCAGTATTGGTCAGAACATGTTAGCCACTGCAATCATTATATTTCGTGAGGTCATTGAGGCCGCGCTTGTGATCAGCATCGTCATGGCGGCCAGCCGCGGCGTTGCTGCTCGCAGCTGGTGGATCTGGGGCGGCGTCGGAGGCGGACTTGTAGGTGCCTGCGTAGTCGCGGCTTTCGCCGACACGCTCGCTGAAGCGGTATCAGGTGTCGGACAAGATCTCTTCAACGCGGTCGTGTTATTCACGGCGGTCGCGATGCTCGGCTGGCACAATATCTGGATGCAGCGTCACGGGCGGGAAATCGCACAGGAGATGAGCCAAGTGGGAAAAGCCGTGCTGTCGGGCGACCGGCCCCTCTATGCTCTAGCGGTTGTGGTGGGACTCGCGGTGTTGCGGGAAGGTTCGGAAGTCGTTCTTTTCTTATATGGGATCGCGTCGGCGGAGGAAAGCCATACGGGATCCATGCTGACGGGCGGAATTGTCGGTATCTCGCTGGGTACCGGCGTGGGCTTGGCGATGTATTACGGCTTGCTGCGCATTGCCACGCGTTATCTGTTCAAAGTCACCAGTTGGCTGATTCTGTTTTTGGCCGCAGGGCTTGCTTCGCAGGGAGCGGCATATCTAGTGCAGGCCGATCTGCTTCCACCTTTGGGCCGCGAAGTGTGGAATACGTCCAATTGGCTGTCCGAGGACAGTTTGATCGGTCAAGTCTTGCATACTCTGATTGGTTATGTATCCCGTCCGGATGGCGTCCAAATCCTGTTCTATCTCGCAACGCTTACCATTATCGCGAGTTTGATGCGGGTATTTGGCGACAGACCGGCACATCCCGCAGGGCACTGAAACAAGCTTGCTCGCACTGACGAGCGCTCCTTAATACCGCAGCGGCCATGGTCCGGCCCGGGGAAACCGGCCGCAGCCTTGTCCATAGCCGCTAAAGGCGGTTGAATACCCATTATGGTACAGCAATCGCCCGCTAAGGCATTCACGCCGTCCATCGAAAAAAGGACGGTATCCGGTCGTTATGTTTTTACGCTGAAGGGCGGTTGGAATTTGCGCGGTCTGTCGGTCGAGGGACCGCGTCTTCGCGAACTGATTCAGAACTATGCCCGCGATGAAGCAAGCGAGTGGGATCTCCGCGAAGTGACCGCCTTGGATAGCGCCGGGGCCTTTTTGCTTTGGCGAGCCTGGGGCGAACAACTGCCGGGCAAAATCCATTTTCGCCCCGAACAGGAATTTACTTTCAACCGGTTGCGGAACTGGTCTGCAACATCTCATGAGCCGATAGTCCGGCATCCAAAACCCGTCAGCGAACGCATTCGTCGCGTCTTTTCCACCCTGGCGGAACACTTAAAGGCGCTCGTCTCGATACTCGGGCAGTTGATTTTGGATGTGGGGCATGTACTGCGCCATCCGCAGGATGTGCCGTGGCGGGAAATTTCGGCGGCGATTCATGAGACCGGCGGACGCGCCTTGGGCATTACCGCTTTGGTTGGGTTTCTCATCGGGATTGTGGTCAGCTATCTCTCATCGCTGCAACTGCAAACCTTCGGTGCTCAGATTTATATCGTCAACATCCTCGGGCTGAGCATTATCCGGGAGCTCGGCCCGCTGCTCGCGGCCATTCTCGTGGCGGGACGCTCGGGATCGGCCATGACCGCGCGCATCGGTGTGATGCGACTCACCCAGGAATTGGATGCGCTTGAAGCACTGGGTATTTCGCGTTCGCTACGCCTGATTTTTCCTAAAGTCGTCGCTTTGATGATTGCCTTGCCGCTTCTGGTCGTCTGGACCGATGTGGTCGCATTGATCGGGGGAGCGATGGCGGCGCATTTCGAATTGGGAGTCGGTTATTATCAGTTCTTCGTGACGTTGCCCGATGCAGTGCCGGTGGCCAATTTCGCTATCGGATTCGGCAAGGGAGCTGTGTTCGGGCTGTTTATCGCACTCTTGGCTTGTCATTTCGGACTGCGAATAGAACCGAATACCGAAAGTTTGGGCAATGAAACCACCCGCTCGGTGGTCGTAGCCATTACTTTGGTTATTTTGATCGACGCCGTTTTCGCGATCGTGTTCCGCGGAGTAGGTTTGTAATCATGAACAATATGAATGATTCCGTCATCAGAATGGAACAGATCTGGACCTGTTTCGGAAAAAACTTGGTCCATCGGGACATCAGTTTGTCATTAGGCCGGGGGGAAATCTTCGGACTGGTCGGCGGTTCAGGGAGCGGAAAAACAGTGCTGATGCGCGAGATGATCGGACTTCAGGAACCGACCCGTGGCAAAGTCTACCTCTTCGGCGAGTGCCTGCAGGATGTCGCGGCCGATCGTCATCAGCAGCTCCGCAACCGCTGCGGCGTGCTTTTTCAGGGAGGGGCTCTATTCAGTGCCCTGAGCGTTTTCGATAACATCGCATTCCCATTGCGTGAGTTTGGCCTTTTCGATGAAGAACTCATCGGTCATTTGGTGCGCATGAAGCTCACTATGGTGGGATTGGCCGAGAACACCGGCATGTTAATGCCGGCCGAGTTGTCCGGCGGCATGATCAAGCGTGTTGCGTTGGCGCGTGCGCTGGTGATGGAGCCGGAATTGCTGTTTCTCGACGAGCCGACGTCCGGACTCGATCCCGTATTGAGCGAAGAATTTGTCGATTTGTTGAGTGGGCTGCATCGGGAGCTCGGTTTTACGGTGGTCATGGTGACCCACGATTTGGACACGGTAAAGGATTTATGCACGAAGGTCGGTGTGCTGGCCGATCAGCGGCTGATCGTATGCGGCCCGGTTAAGGACGCGCTGGCTTCCGACCATCCTTTTGCCCAACATTATTTTCACGGGAAGCGCGGTCAGCGCGTTTTCGAGCGGATCGGCTGATATGGGTAGAGAGACTTATGCATTCCTGACGGGATTGTTCGTAATCGTCTTGGGTGCGGTGTCGATCATTGCCGCCCTATGGCTGGGTAATTACGGCGAAGAGTACAAAAGCTATTATGTTGTCACCCAAAGATCGGTTTCAGGGCTCAATCCCGAATCGACCGTTCTTTTTCGCGGCGTGAATGCCGGCAAAGTCTCTTCCATCAGCTTCGATCCCGAAGATCGGCGGAATATTCTCGTCCGGATAGAGCTGATCAAGGATCTTCCGATTACCCATGGCACCTATGCCATGTTGCGCGTCCAGGCGTTGACCGGCTTGGCGCAGGTGGAACTGTACGACAACGGCGATCAGCCGGAGCCTTTGCCGACGGACCCCGACGATCCTGCGCGTATTCCGCTTAGGCCCTCGCTGTTCGATAAACTCACCGAGTCGGGACAAGACATTCTCACCCAGCTGGGCATGTTGGCCAATCGGCTCAACAGCGTGCTGGACGAAGGCAATCGCGAGCGAATTCAGCGCATTCTGGAATCGGTTGCAATCGCCACCGAACAATTGGCCACATTAGAAGAAAGTATGGATGAGCTGCTGGCGGAAATGCCGAGTTTGACCAGAGAGGCGCAGCAGATGATGGCGGGAATTACTCGCCTTACCGGCGGCTTGGAGACGACCGTCAAGGAAATTCGGGGACTCGCCAAACCTACGGAAGACTTGATAGCCGCTGGTAGCTCAGCGGGAGACGTGGTCGTACAAGCCACTCTGCCCAAGATAAATGCCTTGCTCGACGAGACCCGTACGATTGCCGTCAACATTCGACATCTATCCGATATGTTGAAAGATGACCCCCGGATTCTGTTGCTGGGGCCGCCCAAGCAAGTGCCTGGACCGGGCGAACCGGGCTTTCAGGAGCCTAAATGAAGAACTTTCTTCTAGCAAAGCTGTTTCTCGTAGTGTTGATCGTCTCGAGTTGCACCTTCACGCCTGAAAAATCACCTCCTCCGAGGCTTCACGATTTGGGACCGCTCCCAAGCCGCTCGGACCGCTCGCCGGCGCCATGGTCCTCAGTGGACGTGACTGCTCCAGGGTGGTTGAAGGACGACCGAATTCGCTATCGACTCGTGTATTCGGATTCTACCCGAGTAGGGGTCTACACATTGGATCGCTGGGTCGCGTCGCCGTCCGAATTGCTGGCACAACGTTTTGCCCTATCGGGGGATGGCGGGCCGTTCCGGATTCGGATTGAACTTCAGGCATTCGAGCAGATTTTCGAGCGGCCCGACCATGCCAAGGCGCTGATGCGTTTTCGTGTCTCGGCCTACGAGCGCGGCAGTAAGAAACATTTGGCCGAACGGACATTCGAGCTCGGCAAAATCTCGCCTAGTGCCGATGCCGCCGGAGCGGTGGTGTCATTAGCGGACTTGGCCGATGGCGCTATAGCGGCGGTACGGACCTGGATAGAAGGGATGGATGTTGCGCATGAGCTCGTTGCAGAGCCTCGTTGACCAGCGTATCGAGGCGACACATAGAGCATGTCTTAAATTGCGATATCCACCCGGAAAGGAAGCCGTATCAGAGTGATCATTTTTGGAAACAAAGGGAACACTTAACGACATCCTAAATCCGAGTAAATTTATCGGATATTAGAAAAGTCTTCTATTCATAATCAAGTATGTTTTAGATTTTTAAGACAAAAATCGAGGGATCGTTCATCAGGGAAGAGACGGGTAAAAAAGTGTGGACACAAAAATTTTTTTCTTTAGACTGTGCGCAGCTTTACGGAGGAAGCGCGAAAACATAGAGTCGTCAAAGAGGAGGAAAGGCCCCTTGAGGGTCGTAAAATTACTATAAAAGCACTAATAAGGTACGTTGCCGCTAATGCGGGGCGTATTCAGGCTACAACAATAACAATAATGATACTGCCCGCGTAAAGCGGGCTTTTTTTTGCTTGCACTGCGGGCAAAAAAAAGCGACCACTAGGGTCGCCAAGAGGAGGAGAACTTTCGGCTGAACGCACCCGCGGGAGCGGATCAGTGTGCCACCAAGTTCAGTTGAGGTTGATATAAATTATACACACTTATACTCATTCCTATAATAAGATATTCTTATGAATCAAATAGCTGTCGGTTATTACTGTCCGGAAAACAATATGTAAAACAACGGATGGTAAATGCCTGAACTCACAGGGACAGCTTAAGCCCGACCCATCCAGCCCTGGGAGCACCGATACCCACGAATCGCGGATCGGTAAAACTCTCACCGAGCACATCATCGGCCTCACCGTACAACCCGAAAGTGTAATACCGTTTGTCGAACAGGTTGTCGATACGGCTGAATAAGGCCACGTGCTTGTTGAACCGGTATTCGCCATGCAGGTTGAACACGGCGTATTCCTTGAGCGGCTGGTTGAGATTAGCTTCGTCGCCGCGGAAATACTGACCGCTGTTGTAAATCATGTTCGCGCCCACAGTCAGTCCCTTCACGACCTCGACATCCGTCGAGACTTTCAGCATGTGTTTTGGAAGACCGGGAATGCGGTCGCCTTTTTCCACCTGAATCTGGCCGTTCTCGTCGGCGGACGGATTGTTCGGACTGTTGGCGAGAAATGGCGTTCGGAAGGTAGCGTCGAGCAGGGTGTAATTGATGCCGAAACGCACCCGTTCGAAGGCGCCCGAAAGTCCGAGTTCGATGCCTCGACGCCTTGTCGTTCCGACGTTGTCGAAAAAGCCCTGATTCGTGAGATTGCCGCTGCTGATGAAGAGAATGTCGTCGTGATTTTCGGTTTGGAACACACCGGCGTTCCAATTGATGTTTCCGCCCAACAGCTTGGCGAACTCGCCGCGGAAACCGGCTTCCCAGGTTTTCGCCACCACCTGATCCAGCGGAGGATCGGAAAGAAACGCGTTCGGCAGCTTGCAAGGTGCATCAGGGTTGGCGCAGGACAGTTCCATCGGGGTGGGCGCTCGGTTGGATTCGCTATAGCTGCCGTAAGCGGTGAATTCCGGCATAAACGCGTAGGTCAGGCCGGCGGAGGGGTTGAACCGCTCGAACTTGTGAAAGCCGTTCAACTCATCGCCGTACCGGTCATCGAGCCGGACAAACGACAGGTTGTAGCGGCCCGCCGCCGTTAAGGTCAGTTGCTCGGTGACCGACAAGGTATCGCTGAGATAAATCCCGTGATGACGAACGTGACCATGGACTCTTACCCGCGATTCGTTCACCAGGACTCCACTTCCTATGGTGCCGCGGTCTTCGGTAAGTGAAGCGAGCTCGGTATCCGAGCTGAAGTGAATGCGTCCTTCGTCGTAACTGCCGCCGGCGACGATTCGATTATGCATGGCGAATAGATCGTGCTCGAAGGCGCCCTGCAAACTGCCGCCGTAACTGCGCTGGTTCGTCTGGCTGGTGTTGTTGGTCGCCCCCTCGACCGCGTCGCTGGCTAAAACGTTATTGCCGTTGACGTCCTCGACAATCTCCTCCTCGTCACCCTCTTCCTCACAAAGAAAACCTTCATTTTCAGGATCTTCGCACTCCTCGAAGTCAGAATCGTCACCGTTGAAGGTCTTGATCCGGTTTTGTCGGAAATAAGCGTTCCCCGACAACTCGAAGTGATCGGTGAGCCAGGTGCTACCGTCTAAGGAGGCCAAGAACAAGCGTGTGATGGTGCGATCGGGATGAGTGAAAATCGCTTCCGGGTCCTGCTTGGCCAGCTGAAGCGGCAAAGCGCCATTACCGATCAAGTGATTGTCGTTCGACGCCAGGGTGAGGTTCAGCTTCGACCGTTCATTTTGCCAGCTGAACGTGCCGAATCCCTGCTTGACGTCGGTGGGCGAGAAATCGCGCCAACCATCCTCATAGAAGCTTTTGAGATCGACGAAATAGCCGACGGTGCCGTTATTCCATCCGCTCGTGACTTCTTGCCAGTGCCGTCCCCAAGAGCCGCCTGCCACCTCGATCGTGTGGCCGGGTGCGCTGAAGCCGGTCTTGGTGCGCATGGCAATAGCACCGCCCAAGCTGTTCAGGCCGTAAACCGGATTCGATCCGGAGTGCAGCGTCACCCGCTCAATGGCGCCTTCGGGGATCAAATCCCAGTTGACGGTATCGCCGAATGGTTCGTTGAAGCGGATGCCATTGACGTAGACCGATAATCCTTGAGGCAATCCCAGCAGCGGCGACGCGGTAAACCCCCTGAATTGAACGTCAGGCTGGAACGGATTGTTTTGAGCATCGTTGACGTTGACGCTGGCGAAATTCCAACGCATGTAGTCCGCGAGCGAAAAGCTTTGATAGTTATCCAGTTGCTCGGATGTGGCCGATTGCACCGGCGATGGAATTTTATTCGCCGGAACCCCCGAGACCATCAGCGGCGTTTCTCCCACAATTTCGACCGTACCGAGATTGACGCTTCCATCATCGTTTTCCGCGGCAACGGTCACCCCCGTACCGACGAGGACCAGTAGCGAAGTTCCCGTACGGCATATTCTTTTTTTAAGCATAAAACCCCCCACAAATTCAGCAGAACCGCGAATGGTAAGGGAGTCTACCGCCATCGAATATGGGAAAATTTCCCGAAATTTAAGCTTTCAATAGTCCATATTGATACGCAAGGCGAGCCATTTCGGCCGTGGTGCTTACATTGAGTTTATTCTTGATGAGCGTGGTGTAATTGCCGACGGTTTTATAGCTGAGACGAAGCTCGTCAGCGACCTCTCGGGTCGTATAACCTTTGGCCAATAGGCAAAACACGTCGAATTCGCGTGCCGAAAGAGAATTCAGATCGGTGGAGACGTCTTTTCCTGTTATGGTTTGCACCAGAAGTTTCTGAGCGATTTCCGGTTCCACATAAGTCTCTCCGCTAGCCACTTTTTTTACGGCCTCGACCAACGTTTCCGGAGCGCTGCTTTTGGTGATGTAACCCTTGGCGCCGGCTTCCAGAGCCCTAAGGACATAAACCAGTTCGTCATGGATGCTGAATACGAGTATTTTGGCTCCTGGATCTCGGCTCGAAATGCGGCGAATCGAGGCAAGCCCGCCGATGCCTGGCAGGCTCAGGTCCATGACGATGACATTGGGTTGCGACTCCGAATAGTATTGGCAGGCTTCCTCGCCGCGTTCGGCTTCGCAGACCACCTCGATATTTTCGCTTTGCGACAGCAGGAGGCGATAGCCCGCGCGGACCACAGCATGGTCGTCGACCAGCATGACGGTGATTTTCGGGTTCATTGAGATGCTTCTCCGCAAGGTACGCAAACTTCGAGCGACACGCCTTCGCCGGGCCGGGTGTTCAGGTGGAATTGCCCGCCCAGGCTGGCGACGCGCTCGCGAATGCCAAGCAATCCGAAGCCGCGCCTCGGCTGGTTCGGATCGAATCCACATCCGTTGTCGCTGATTTTGAGCTGAATCCAGCTTCGGGCAAGCTTGTCCATTTCATGGAGCTCCATTAATCGAAGTTCTATCCAAACGCCGTCGGCTTCGGCGTGTTTAACAACATTCGTAAGGCATTCCTGAACGATGCGGAACAGATGGATTTTCGCGGCTCCGGCGAGTTCGTCGATGTCGTCTTCGCAATCGAAGTGCAGATTGACGTCGGGATTGCGGCTGCGCCAGCTCTCGATCAGGTCTTCCAACGAGGCGATGAGTCCAAGTTCGTCCAGCATGAGGGGGCGCAAACGGCGCATCATTCCGCGCACCACGCCGAACAGCCGGTCGCAAACGGCCATGATGCACTCGATCGCTTCATTATCCCGAGGACCGTTATCCCGCTTACGCAGCGAGGCTGCCATGACTTTGATCGCACTGAGAGATTGTCCGAGCTCGTCGTGTAGCTCCTGAGCCAGATAGCGCCGTTCTTCTTCCTGGATGGCCAAGGACTGTTGGGTGAGCGCGCGGTTCTCATCGCGGGCTTTTTCGAGGGCGGAAGCCATGTGATTGAAGGCTCGCGAAATCCGCGCGAATTCAGGCAATGAAAAGCCCGGCAGACGCCTGCCGTAATCGCCGCGCTCGATGTCTTCCAGACCCTCCAGAATTACGCCGACGCACCGGAGTGCCCGGCCTACGGTGATATGCACCAGAGCATAGATTGTCACTGCCAGGACCGCTATCAGCGTCAAAAAACCCAGAGCCTCATTCCAGGCTTCGGCAATTTCATCCTCCGGGTTGGCTTCGATAAGAATGCTGATGACATCGTCGCCGGTGGTTTCTACCCGTTTTTCGGCAACAATGGAGCCGGGCTTGACCGCCCAGGCAAACCAGCCGGGTACATCGGATGTGCTCCGACTCTCTCGTGCCGCCAAGTCAATGAGAGTGTGCTCACCCCCTCCCTGGAGTTCGTCCTGGGGACCAGCCTCTGGCTGTCCAAATGTGCTCCTGTCGAATTTGTGCTCGCTCCATCCTTGGGGCTCGTGCTTCGCACCGGGTTCCGCCCGTCCAAATTGACCAAAGTCGTCCTTGGCTTTGGCCCGCTGGGCAACCTTGTTTTGTCCCATTCGGCTTCCGGCCGAATGGTCACTCCCGGTGAAGTTGTCCGATGTTTGCCGGACCTGAATGCGGAGATGTCGGGTCTTGTCAAGCCTGTTCAGCTGGGCGAACCAGTTGCCGAGCGAATCTGTGGAGCTTCGGCTTTCGGACAGGCTGGCTTCGATCAGTTGCAGGGCTAGATTGACCGTGGAATCGATTTCTTCCGCCACCGATCGGCGGGCGTTGTGAACGGCAAATAAGGTGCCTAGGCCCAGTATTGCCAACATGGTCAGCACGATCATCAGGTTCAGGCGGAAACGTAAACTAAGACTCTCGTGCATGATTCTCGGTGGCCAGGCAGTGATTTTTCAGCTTTGTCATAAAACGAAAACGGGCTCAGCTGAGCCCGTTCGAGGGTAGGTCAAATCGAATAAGCGTCATGGCGATCTAGTAATTCGTTTTCTCATCATCCTCGATGATTTTTCCCGCTTGGCCTCATAGTCGGACTTTTCGCTTTTACTGACGATCTCGGGTTCATAAACCAACAAATCGATCGCGGACTGTATTGCTCCTCAATTAATCGAGCGGGTCGTCCTAAACGGATTCAGGCTAGAGAAGCCCGTGTATCACGTCAAGAGCCCGGAAGAAGGTCTTCGAAAAAAGGAATTTTTCCCAACATCATCCCGTTTTGATTCGAAGTTAAGGTGATTGTGACGTGTGGGAGATTTTTCGCACTTCTTCCGGATTTTTTCCTGTCTCGATTCGGGCCAAATTCACTACAGCCATTGATCGGATTCTTTCAAACTTCGCCGCCGTGATCATCGATCCGTGACCGCTCTGTCTTCGGACAGTCCGAACAAGCATCCAACGAGGAGAAAAACATGCAAAAACGCAAATTGGCGGCGGCCGTCAGCGGCGCTCTGATGGCGGGTGGGCTCTTGGCCGTGTCCGGCACCGGCTCCGCCAACGAAGGTCTCATCGAAATGTCGAAGGACCCCAAGAACTGGGTCATGCAGACCAAGGATTATGGTGCCACCCATTACTCCGAAATGGATCAAATCAACGTGGAGAACGTCCATCACCTCAAGGTGGCGTGGACGTTCTCCACCGGTACCCTGCACGGTCACGAGGGCGCCCCTCTGGTGGCGGACGGCATCATGTACGTGCACACCCCGTTTCCCAACAACGTACGCGGCCAAGAAGATCGCTTTGGAAAAGCATCCCGGCGAGATCGTCGAGACCGAATACGAGATCGAATCCAACGGCGATGCGTCCTATGAATTCGATATCAAGACAGCGGATCGCAAGGAACTGAAGATGGAAGTCGACGCGGCGACCGGCAAAATCGTTGAAGACGATGGAGAGGAGATTTACCAGATCGGCAAAGAATAGCGACTGGTTCGAATTACCCCATTCCTCAAACGGGCTCCTGACGAGCCCGTTTTTCGTTTCGCGGCTTTGGAATGGCCAGTCAGTCGGTATCCGTCCGCGCAGCTCGGCGCGTGATCGGCTGAACGTGACGATGTCCGCGGAGCGTGTCAAAACCCGCGAAAGCAGCGGTGCGCCACGTCGGCAGGCTGAACTCCGGAGCGAGGTCATGGTTGCTCTACGGTATCGGATCACCGGATTACGAGATCCCGGCTTTCCACTCTGCAAAGGCGAACGGCGATCACGGTTCGACTTTCGCCGGATTGCACATTATCATTCGTCCGTTTGTTCAAAGCTTTTGCGAGACATGGAATATTCATTAGCCGAATTGCTGCTTTCCGGTATCAAGCTCATGCTGATCGGCATGACGATCGTGTATCTCTTTTTAGCATTGCTGGTCTGGGTAATCGGTATCACATCGAAACTGCTCAATCGCTACGTACCTGAACCGGAACACGCTCCAGGCGCTTCTGCCGAGGCTCCGGATATCGAGTCGGATGAATCCGAAGTCGTAGCCGCCATAACCGCGGCCATTCACCGGTACCAGAATCAATAACACAACTACAAAGAAGAACTTAGGAGTTTGTTCCATGGCTAACCCCTTAGGCATAACCGACGTCGTCCTGCGCGACGCGCATCAGTCCTTGTTGGCTACCCGTTTGCGCCTCGAGGACATGCTGCCGATTTGCGACAAGCTGGATCAAGTCGGTTTCTGGTCGCTCGAAAGTTGGGGGGGAGCGACCTTCGACGCCTGCATTCGCTATTTGGGCGAAGACCCGTGGGAGCGCCTGCGCGCGCTCAAAAAGGCGCTGCCGCGCACCCGTCTGCAAATGCTGCTGCGCGGTCAGAACCTGCTCGGCTATCGCCATTACGCCGACGATGTGGTGGACAAGTTCGTCGAACGGGCGGCGGAAAACGGCGTGGACGTGTTCCGCATCTTCGATGCATTGAACGACCCGCGCAATTTCGAGAGAGCCATCAAAGCGACGATCGCTGCCGGCAAGCATGCCCAGGGTACGATTTCCTACACCGTTAGCCCGGTGCACACCATCCCGATGTGGATCGATTTGGCGAAGCGCCTGGAGGACATGGGCGCCCATTCCATCTGCATCAAGGACATGGCCGGCCTCCTGAAGCCTTATGTCGCCGAGGAATTGATCAAGAAGCTGAAGAAAGCCGTCAAGGTTCCGATCCACATGCAGTGTCACGCCACGACCGGGCTCAGCACCGCAGCCATCGTCAAGGCGGTAGAAGCCGGTATCGATAATGTTGACACCGCGATCTCGTCGATGAGCATGACCTATGGTCACAGTCCCACCGAAGCCATCGTGGCGACCTATCAAGAGCATAAGCGGGACACCGGCCTGGATCTGCGCCTTCTGGAAGAGATTGCCGCTTATTTCCGCGAGGTCCGGAAGAAATACGCCAAGTTCGAAGGGAGCCTTAAGGGCGTCGATAGCCGCATCCTGGTGGCGCAAGTTCCGGGCGGCATGTTGACCAATATGGAAAGCCAGTTGAAAGAGCAGGGGGCTTTGGACCGGTTCGACGAGGTATTGGAAGAAATTCCGCGGGTTCGCGAAGACTTGGGCTTCATTCCCCTGGTCACGCCGACCTCGCAGATCGTTGGAACCCAAGCCGTCATCAACGTGCTGTCGGGAGAGCGCTATAAAACGATCGCCAAGGAAACTGCGGGCGTGCTCCGGGGCGAATACGGGGCGACCCCCGCGCCGGTCAACAAAGAGCTGCAACAGCGGGTGCTCGAAGGGGCCGAGCCGATCACGTGCCGACCGGCGGATCTGCTGGAGCCCGAGATGGACAAGCTGGCAGCGGAACTTAGGAAAATGGCTGCCGAGAACAAGGTCAAGCTGGCGGAGAGCGAAGTGGACGACGTGCTGACGTATGCGCTCTTCCCCCAAATCGGCTGGCGCTTCCTCCAAAATCGCGGCGATCCGTCGGCTTTCGAGCCGGCGCCGGGCACGGAAGAGACGCCGAAACCCGAAGCTCCGAAAGCCGAGGTTACGCACGCCGCGGCATCGTCGGACGGCAGCAAGGCTTACACGGTCACGGTCAACGGCAGGGTTTATCACGTCGAAGTCGCTCCGGGCGGTGCCATCACCTCGGTGCAGCCTATCGCAAGCCCGGCTTTGCAGCCGGCGGTTCGCCTAGGTGCGGGAGAAGCGGTGAAGGCGCCTATGGCAGGACATATTCTCAGGATCAATGTCAAGGAAGGCCAAACCGTGGCGGAAAGTGAGGTCGTGATCGTGATGGAAGCCATGAAGATGGAAACCGAGGTTCGCACGCGCACGGGCGGACGGGTGGCCCATATCTCGGTCAAGGTCGGCGACACCGTCGCGGCCAACGATGTCTTGCTGGCCCTGGGGTGAGGTAGCCGATGGAGGGTTTCATCCAGCTATGGCAAAGCACCGGATTGTCCAATTTCCAGATTGGCCAGGTGCTCATGATGGGCGTCGGCTTTCTCTTGCTTTTCCTGGCCATTCGCAAGGGCTTCGAGCCGCTGCTTCTGCTCCCCATCGGTTTCGGTGCCGTGTTGAGCAATATCCCGGTAGCCGGGATCGCCGAAGAGGGCGGGCTGCTGTCTTATCTTTACTACGGGATCAAATCGGGCATGTTCCCTTTGCTCATCTTCATGGGCGTCGGGGCGATGACCGATTTCGGCCCTATGCTGGCGAATCCCAAGACCCTGCTCTTGGGAGCGGCTGCGCAATTCGGCATCTTCGGCACCTTGTTCGGCGCCTTGGCATTGAACCTGGTTCCAGGACTCAACTTTACCTTCAAGGATGCTGCGGCCATCGCCATCATCGGCGGGGCGGACGGACCCACGGCGATTTATGTCGCCTCCAAGCTGGCGCCGGAACTGTTGGGTGCGATCGCAGTGGCGGCTTATTCCTACATGGCTTTGGTGCCGCTGATTCAGCCGCCGATCATGCGCGCCTTGACGACACCCGAGGAGCGCTTGATCGAGATGGCGCAGCTTCGAATCGTCAGCCGCAAGGAAAAGATCATTTTCCCGGTGGTCTTGTTGATCCTCACCGCCATGTTGCTGCCGTCGGCGGCGCCTTTGATCGGCATGTTCTGCCTGGGCAATCTGATGCGCGAATGCGGCGTCGTCGAGCGTTTGAGCAAAACGGCTCAGAACGAGCTGATCAATATCGTCACGATCTTTTTGGGCCTGTCGGTCGGATCGAAACTCAGCGCAGCGCAGTTTTTGCGGCCGGAGACCTTGGGTATTCTAGTGCTCGGGGCGATCGCCTTCAGCTTCGGCACGGCGTCGGGCGTGCTCATGGCCAAGGTGATGAACAGGTTCAGCGAGAACAAAGTCAATCCGCTGATCGGCGCGGCCGGGGTTTCCGCGGTGCCCATGTCCGCTCGGGTCGCCAACAAGGTCGGACAGGAGAGCAATCCATACAATTTCCTGCTCATGCATGCGATGGGGCCGAACGTCGCCGGGGTCATCGGCTCGGCGGTGGCGGCGGGCGTTCTTCTGGCGCTGGTCCAGTAACCGAAGTTTGCGCCGGAGGCTCGTTCACGGCGATGCCCGCCCCAATTTCCGGTTTGGCATCGCTCCCCGGAATGTCGTCGTGATCGTAAAAGGTCGCTTGTGTTTGTAGGCTGGAATAATCCTGTCCTGAGCGAAGTCGAAGGAACGCTAGCCGTTCCCGGCGGTGATGTGCCGGACCAAACGGATCGAGTCGTCAACGACTTACTTGCCTAAAGCCCCTTTCAGCATCGCGACAGCTTCATGGATAGGCTTTATGTCCTCTGATTTCGCGTGGCCGTTATAACCCTGCGGCCGTTTGCAGATCCGTCCGCGCCGTTACCGTCATCGTATCCACCGCGCCCCAGAACCGGTCCAGAACGGCGTCGCTTTCCATCATGATTTCGTGACGCGCGCCTTCCAATAGCAGCAGGCGGCCGTTCGGCAGTCGGCGCGTGAAGCGTTGCGCCGCTTCGGCATCGACGATTTGATCATCGTCACCGATCAGAATCGTTACCGGTGCCGCAATGGACTCGGCGATTCCGGGCGCATTCAGCTTGGCGATCGAAGCGAACGCGGACCGCACCCAGCGAAACGTCGCGCCGCGGCGTTCCAGCTGCGGATTGGATTTGACGATATCCGGCAAAATCCTGAATCGCTCGGGATCGCTGGTCAGATTATTGCCCTCGAACTGACGAAGCGACGGAAGATGACTTCGTTCTCCGAATACCTGGCAATCCGCGAACCCTGCACCGGCGACGGTGCCGACCAGTATCGGCGCGAACCAGCGCGGCCAGCCCTTGGTTTTGAGATCGATCATGGGCGCGCAAAGCAGAGCGCCATCGACTTTCAAACGCCGTTCCGCCATGAATCGCAAAGCGACGTGCCCGCCGGTGGAGTGGGCAATGACATATCGGTTTGCCTCCGGAAAACACCACACTTCCCGGATAAATAAAGCAATGTCTTCCAGATAATCGTCGAAGGATTTCACGTCGACTCTTTTCCGGCCTTTCGAGAAGCGCTCGGATAATCCCTGCCCGTGCCAGTCGAACGAATAAACGTAAAGGCCCCGGGCGGTTAGACCTTCGACGATTTCGCGGTATTTCTCCAGACATTCGGCGCGGCCCTGGAGCAGCAGCACGGATCCCCGCTTCACTGTATTGGCGGGACGGGCGATACCGTAACGGATGGTCGCGCCCTCGGCGGTCCGCAAATTCCCGACGAAGTCGAATGGCGTGGATAATGGGACAGTGCGCGATGATCGTTTTGCCGGATGGGCAACGAACAAAGGCGGTTTTCCGTACGAAGGGAATAGTGTGGTCGCCACGATGATTCTTCCGCTAGTCCAGTGTCAAAATAGTGTTAAGGTGCCTAGCCTCCATAGGCCCGGATGACGCTCCGGTGACAGCCGTCGCTGCGAATAACGATCAACCCGCCGTATCCCGGCGTCAGAGAAGGTGCAGTTTCATGGACTCCATTCACAGAAACCGTCTGAGCTCCGAAACCAGTCCCTATTTGCTGCAACATGCCGACAATCCGGTCGACTGGTACCCTTGGGGCGACGAAGCGCTCGAAAAAGCCCGAAGGGAAGACAAGCCGATCTTGCTGTCCATCGGATACTCGGCTTGTCACTGGTGCCACGTCATGGCCCATGAATCGTTCGAGGATGAGGCAACTGCGGCGGTGATGAACGAGCTGTTCGTCAACATCAAGGTGGATCGCGAGGAACGGCCGGATTTAGACAAGATCTATCAACTGGCCCATCAAATTCTCACCCGCCGTCCCGGCGGCTGGCCGCTGACCATGTTTCTCAATCCGCACAATCAGTTACCGTTCTTCGGCGGCACCTACTTCCCTAATACCGCCCGTTATCAGTTGCCGGCATTCCGTTCCTTGTTGGAACAGGTGGCCGGATATTATCGCCGGCATAAACAAGAGCTTGATGCTCACAACAGGTCTTTTGCCGACATCCTGCAATCCATTAGACAAGAAGGAAGCCCGGAAGCTCCGGACGCAAGCATTCTGGTCCAGGCGAAGCGCGAGTTGGAAGCCAATTTCGACAGCGTCAACGGCGGATTCGGCGATGCGCCGAAGTTCCCGCAGGCCTCGAATCTCGAATTTCTGCTGCATTTGTGGCGTCAAAGCCCGGATGAGCATGCATCTGCCTTTCGAATGGTGACGACGACCCTCACCCAAATGGCGGAAGGCGGGATTTACGACCAAATCGGCGGCGGCTTTTGTCGCTATTCGGTGGATGCCGCCTGGGAAATTCCCCACTTCGAGAAAATGCTGTACGACAACGGCGTTTTTCTGCCGTTGTATGTCGAGGCTTGGCGAGCGACGCGAGACCCCTTGTTCCGGAAGGTCATCGAGGAGACGGCGGAATGGGCCGTGCGGGACATGCAATCGCCGGAAGGCGGCTTCTACTCGAGTCTGGACGCGGATTCCGAGGGCGAGGAAGGCAAGTACTACGTTTGGGATCGGCGGGAAGTAAAAGATCTTCTCCCGCCCGAGGAATACGCCGTGGCGGAGCTCCACTATGGTTTGAATCTAACGCCCAATTTCGAGGGACATTGGCATCTGCACGTCGCCATGCCGCTGCAGGACGTGGCCGCCCGTTTGGGCATCGATCCCGCAGAAGCCGAGCGTCGACTGGCATCCGCTCGCACTGCCCTATTGAAGGTTCGTGAAAAGCGAATCAGGCCGGGGCGCGACGACAAGGTGCTGACCGCCTGGAACGGCCTGATGATCAAGGGCCTGGCGTCTGCGGGCCGGTTGCTGGAGCGTGAGGATTGGGCCGATGCGGCGGACCGGGCCTTCGAGTTTCTGCGCCGGGAGCTTTGTGTCGAGGAAAGCCGGCTGCTGGCTACTTACAAGGATGGCAAGGCCCATCTCAATGCGTATCTGGACGACTATGCGTTCTTGCTGGATGCCGGTTTGGAGCTGTTGCAATGCCGGTGGCGGACGGACCGCCTCGATTGGCTTTTGACATTGGCCGACCAGCTTCTCGCCCGCTTCGAGGACTTCGAACAAGGCGGATTTTTCTTCACGTCCGACGATCATGAAGAATTGATTCAACGTCCGAAAACACTGATGGACGAGTCGATGCCGTCGGGTAACGGCGTTGCTGCGTCGGTTTTGCTGAGGCTCGGCCATCTAGTGGGCGAGTACCGCTACACCGAAGCGGCGGAACGCGCCCTGAAGGCCGCCATGCCGTCGGTACGCCAATATCCCCATGCCCACGGGGCCTTATTGAATGCCATGCAGGAGTGGCTCAATCCGCTGCAATTCGTCGTATTGCGGGGGGGGCCGGAAGCTCTTCGGGCCTGGAGCGATGCGGTCCGTGACGCGCCCGCTACTGGCGTTCAACGCGTGGTGTTCGCCATACCCGCCGAGGAAAAAGTCTTGCCCGGAATTTTGACCGAACGCAAAGCCGAACCAGGAGAAATCGCTTATGTGTGTTCGGGTATGGCATGCCTCGCGCCCATACGGGCTTTGCAGGAGTTCAAGGCCTTTTTGCAAACTTCAATCGAAGCGCCGTCGTAGTGAAGGTCTGGGTCTCATCCGAAACGGCTCGTAGCTTTTCGATGAGTCTTGTGGGAGCGGGCTAAGGCCCCTCCCACCGAAATGTGCAACACTCCGCATGGGCACGGTACTAAAGGAATCTCTGAATAAGTGGATTCCGTTCATGCCCTTCGACAAGCTCAGGAGAGCGTTCGACAAGCCTGTCCTGAGCCTAGTCGAAGGGCTCACCACGAACGGAATCAATCCTTTACCGTTCGTCCTGAGCCTGTCGAAGGACTTAATCAGAGCTTCCTAAACCGAACGGGAATCCGTCATAAGTACGTTTGCGTCAAGTGAAGGAAATTAGGATCAATTCCAACGCCGGTTCTTTGATTGCCGAGTTAAAAGCGGCATCCTCGCGTGTTTATCGGTCCGACGCGGGGACGACATTGCCGTTGAAGGAGCGGCTTTATGTCCGCGGGGACGAGTTTTTCATCGATCTGGTAAGAGACATCAACTCGGCCGTCCGGGAGGTTCTGCTCGAGACGTATATTTTCGAACTGGACGCCGTGGGGCGTGCCTTTATCGCCGCTTTAAGCCATGCCCATCAGCGAGGCGTCAGAGTGCGACTCCTGGTGGACGGAGTCGGGCTGCCGCTTGCCGGAGGGCGTCTGCTCGCGGCACTCGAAGAGGCCGGATTTCCCTTCAGGATATTCCATCCGATTCCATGGTTTTTCCGCCATTGGCGGCACATGGCCGGAGGCCGGGCAGTGCCGCCGCGATTTTTGCAGTTATTGACCCGGCTCAACAATCGCAACCATCGGAAGGTCTGCATGATCGACCGAAGGATCGCCTGGATCGGCAGTTTCAACATCTCCGCGCTACATTTGCCGGTCGCTCATGGCGGAGAAGAATGGCGAGACACGGCGGTTCGCGTCGAAGACATCGATACGCGGCCGCTCGAGCATGCGTTTCGGCGCGCCTGGAATCCCTGGCGCTGGCGTCCTCTAGGGCACCGAACGCCGCCGCGCTCGCCGTTCCGCCTGAACGACACACGGCGCCAGCGCCGCGCGCGCATGAGGGATCTCCTCCGGCGGATCGGCCGGAGCAAGCGGCGAATCTGGATCACCAACGCCTATTTCGTCCCGGACGAGCATCTTCTGCATGAGATCAATCATGCCGCGAAACGGGGAGTCGACGTTCGTATCATTCTGCCGTCGATATCCGATATTTTTTTCATGCCATGGACTTCGGCGATGTTCTACGGAAGTCTGCTGGATCACGGCGTAAGAATTTACGAGTACCAGCCGGGCGTTCTCCATGCCAAGACCATTATCATCGACGAATGGATGACGGTGGGTTCGAGCAACATGAATTCGCGAAGTGTCCGCCACGATCTGGAAGTCGATTATGTGCTCAGCCAAACCGATACGAAGGCGGCTTTGGCGTCGGAGTTTCTAACGGATTTGAAGCACTCCAATGAAATATCGCCCTCGGCTTACCCGAACCGGCCGCTGTGGCAGCGCTTTCTGGCGCATTTGATTCTTTTCGCGAAGTACTGGATTTGAGGGGCGTTGTGAGAAGGCAACGCACGCTTATCCGAAGCGGGGCCAGCTTGGCCTTTATCACAATCGTTGCGATCAGCCCCTGCCGCAAAGCCGATGCCGAGTTATCTTGAAGGAAAGCGATGGGAATAAGAGCTTGGCGCTTTATTACGCTGCTGCTGGCAGCGCTTGCCATGACCATGGAATCCGCCCATGTTCTCGAGCTGCCGCAAAAGATGCAGTACGACTGGGCAATGTACACCGCAGTCAATGCCGCGCTGTACCGTTATTTCGCCATCGTCGGCGGCGTGTACCAGATTGGCTCGATTCTCGCCGCCATAGTGCTGGCGTTTCGCGTCCGGAAGCGCGGGCGCACCTTCCCCTGGACTTTGACCGGGGCGCTTTGCTCCATGCTGGCTTTTGGGGTATGGCTGACCGTTGTCAATCCGGTAAATGGGGAAGTGGCCGAGGCATTCCGAACGGCGCCGGAGTCGGTGCCTGCGGTCTGGATGCGCTTGCGGGAACGTTGGGAATACGGCCACGCCGCCGGTTTCGCAGTGCAGCTCGTGGGGTTCGCCGCCTTGTTGATTTCGGTGTTGGTGGAAACGCCCAAGGACGGTCCCGTTTTGGGAACGCCACGCGGCGATCAGCGCAATGGCTAGTACTACAGCCGCAGTTGTTCCCGCTGGTGCCGCTGATAGTGATAGTCACGGGCACGGGCTTGAGGGTGCCGCCGCCAGCGGGACCCGTGCAGAACAGCCGTGACCGTCGGCCCCTCTCGCCAGAGCAAGCCGGCGAGCAACCGTCTCAGTTCGGGGAGCGAGAGGGCGCCGATGCGCCTCGCTCGCCTTGGCTCCCTTTTTTAGATCCGTATTATTCCTTCTCACCGGATGCGCGGTTGAACAGCGGCTTGAAGGGCGCATGGCATAGCGGACTACCGGCGAAAACCAAGGTCGAACTGAAACGGAAAGCGCGGTGCCATCGGCATCGGTTACACCCCCCGAGCGCATCCGACGGTATTTCCAACATCCAAAGATAACTGATGCGGCGGCGGCCGGATGATTCTGCTTTAGCTGCCGTGGCAATGGTCATGGAAAATCCTTTTCATTAAGGATTTCATACTATTTCTTATATCCGAAAAGAATGGACCCGGATCATCCCAAGACCAAACAAAAAAGCTGATATTTGGTCTAAAAAAATCCGCAAAAAAACGCCAAATTTCTGAAACGGGTTTTAGTTGGAAATTTCGATCGCGGATTAAACTCGCCTTAGCCAAAATAACGGCTAAGCGTTTAATCTCGGTTGCCACATTTCGACAACGGATATGTTCCAAAGCGGGGGGTAACTCCGGTAAAGTTCCAGTAGTGTGCAGAAGATAGCTAATTACGGAAAAACCCGCACGGCATTGAACAGCAAGCGGAAAACTTCCCCAGTAACGGCCATTAACTTCCATCAGCACAGCTTGTTGTTGCTCGGGATCGTAGCGATATTCGACCATCGCCACTCCTTCCCAACCTAACCGAGTCAGTAGTGCAATAGACTTCTCTTGAAGATCCTTGTGCTGGTGTAGCGGTACCGCTTCGCAGACACTCGAAAATCCTCCTTCCGGTGGCCACTCGCATATTCGACGGTGTTGAAAGCGTCGTATTGCTCGGCCTTCGTGAATATAAAAAAACTGACCTAAACCGTGACCCGGACAGTACTCCTGAATCAGCGGCCATTGCCTGAGAAGAGAATATCTAGTGAGAGATTCTAAAAGGGCTTTCTTGTCGTAAATATACTCTGCTTTAATTAATTCTATGCCGAGTGCATTTAACGCTGAACTTACCGTCTGAGGATCTTGCCACTTCAGTACAACAGGAAACCGCACAGTTTCCGCAATATTTTCGATATCCGAATCATTTTTGACCGCAACCGTTTGAGGAACCCTGATTCCAAGTTGGTGAGCAATCTCGATAGTGAGCTTCTTATCAAGCGCCATCTCGAAGGCAGCCTTTGGAGGAAGAATAGGAGTTACTGAACCGAGGGATTTCTGATATTTGGTCAACCACGCCAAGTCTGGATCGGATATAGCAATTAATATTCCTCCGCCATATTGATCTCCGGCGCGACGAATCTTATCGATAGACTCTTCAGTGCGTCCTTCAATTATTATTCTGTCCAGTAGAAATCGCGATGCCAAGGCGAGTGCCCGTGGGTTACGCGAAATCCCAATGACAGGTATTCCGGCCCGTCCGAGTTCACGCACGATCCCGAGACCGATTTGAGACTCTAAGCCTAAGACAAAACAGACAGTTTGGTTTTGTAGAGCCATTAAGCGGTCTTTCTTAAAGCAACAAAAATTCTGGAAGAAGCATGAAGAAGAATGTACTTGATGAAATGTTTCAAAAGATATCGTCGATTTTCCGTGAAAAAGCCGACTAAAAGAACCGAAGAACCAACAAGAACAGTGGTTATCATCCAAGTGATATGATCACTAGGATCACCTTTCAGTACCGAACCCCAGAACAGAAACAAAGGTTGATGGAGAAGATATAGAGAAAACGTGTATGAAGCGCAGAAGCGGATCGGGCGCTCAAAATAAAATAAAGGCGCGAAATACGAAACGACATTTCTGGCACCCACGAAATGGATAAAAACTAATGGACCAAGGAGATAATCGCTAAGAAAAAACTTTGAAAAGGCAAGATTCCTATAAAGTTCATCACCAACAACAAGTTTGAAGTTCTCGGCTATTTTCTCTGGTATATTCAACCAATGAAACATAACAATACCTAACGCCCCACCGAAAAACATCAGCCAGGAATTGGTTTTAGATATGGTTTTTAGCCAATGCCACCGATAAAGTAGTACCCCTAAACACCAAATAGGAGCAAGGAGAAAAATTTTGGGGCCTGCAATTAGTGCGAGAAATGCTACGCTAAGATAGGCCCAGGGTTTTGGTACAAACAGCAGCAATCCAAAACAGATGTAATACCACACCTCATAGCAAATCGACCAAAACGGAACATTCGAAAAACTCGTAATCGAAATAAACCATATTTCATTACAAAAGAGTGTGCTCGCTAATATACGGATAGGGAACTGGTCAAAAGGATAAGAAGCGTATACCTCTGGAATACTCTGCCTTCCAATATAGTCTAACGTTAGGGTCAAGATAACCGCCGGAATTACTACGGAATACACTCGTGCCATCCGGCTCGAGAAATATTCTATCGGTGTATTTTCCTTCTCAGCTGTAACGTAGGCTATCACAAAGCCAGAAAGCACAAAGAAAACGATTACAGAGCTATGGCCAAAGTTGCTTGCCGGGAGTTTATCCACTATCAGCCAACGCTGATTTGAATGCCACAAATACACCAGACATGCAGCAGAGAAACGCACCAGATCAAGATAAATTGAAAAGGCTTTATTCATGATGCAACGGCGAAGAGACTAGTTACTGAACATTCAATCGGCGCATCGTCTGCTCGTATAGCCGTAGAACGGTCGAAGTCTTTTTGACATTGATATTAGGTAAACAGGAATTTCCATAATCCTTTTCCTCTCGAGGTGTATCATTAAATCCTATTACTTTAAATTTATCATTATTTTTTTGCAGGAATTTGCAGAGTTCTTGGAATCGCCTCTCTACAATAAAATCAGGCTCGCTCGATCCCGGTTTCAACATTTCAAAATTGTGGGAGAGAATTACAAATGATTGATAACCTAGGCTAAATGCTGAAAGCAGCGCGTCACGCATTTCTGTGAAGCTGCATGCTCCGATTTGTGCATGTCTTTTTCTACCGAATCCATCGATAAATACGGTCATAGGGTAAACGTCAATGTCTAACGTACAAAAGTGATCGGCGCATTCGCGCAACGGTCCAAGATCAGCGGCCGACCAACTCAAGGAGCGGTTGACACTGCTGTCGATAAAGATGCCGTTTTTTTGAATTGCAAGAAAAGTATCTTTGTTTACTGCAAAACTGCCGCTACGAAATGCTGATATGGTATGTACTCCCGCCTCTCGGAGTAGATCAAGCCCGGTATGTACTAGGGCGTATTGTTCTTCTTCTGTGTAATAGCAGAGATGTTGGCGCTTAACGTTAGAGTTCTCGATGACTGGCGGAGTAATTTCGTCGATCCATTCGGGATGAAGATGTAGTTGAATTTCGAAGTCATGAGATCTGATCATTTCGACGATGGTAAATAAGTATTCTCTGCCAAAGCGGGCAGCAAAGAGCGGTTCTACAAAGAATACAGCTTGTAAACCATGCTGCTGAAGTATTTCAAGCGTCTTTGGAAGAGCAAATTCACCATGATCTGAATCACCAAATACATACCGTTTGTAACTCTTAGGAAAGTTCAGATCCAAATCCTTCCATCCGCCGCACCACACTTCGATATCAAACGTTAGAAAGACATTCATAGTGCGTCTTCGCCATGCATGGGCTTTTTTCTTCTGCCAGGTATTTTAGCAGATTGGTCACGGCAGAAAAAATCAAGGTGAAACAAGATAGAAAATATTCCCTGGAAAGGGTATGTGGATCATGTATATGAATGCGATGCGGAGTTGCCCAATTGCCAAGAAGTGCAATTGCTTGAATAGGAAAACCGGCCTCCAGCAATTTATGTGCATGCCGCACTTCCATTGTTAGCAGAAGATCTCCGTCTCGATACTGGTAATTAGTTATATCCGTCGTTAAGTGGGATTTAAGATCGACACGAAATCGGTCTGCGGTGTCTATCGCCAAGTGAAATGCGGAGTTTCCGGACGACGCCGAAAGGCCAAAAGATAAAGTATTTGCACCGTATTTATGTGCAAGTGCATGGGCAAATGCACTACGATTGATGTTGCCAAGACACACGAATACAAGACGAGAGACGCGATGCGGTTGAATATCTAGAAAAGGGTCGAGACGTCCAAGTAAGTACTCGCTCTGGGCTAAAAGCATTCGGATGTATCCACGATAAGTTCCATGGTTCTTATTTATTAGCGCTAGTAATCGGGACATGTTAGTTAATTATTACTGGGCAAAATTGTTATGGCACAATTATGGTAGCTAAAGTGGAAATGAGAGGAATCATTTGATTTTTGTCAGATATGTTTTGGGTGGGGAGGTGGTTAGAATATTCAGCTTAAAAACAAATTGTGAATCCGCTTACGCTATGTCACATAGCGTGGTAGTAATCGGAACGAAGGTGATATTGCTCATGAAGATGCTGTAATTTTGTATTTTAGTTGGGGCAAAGCACCTAACATTTTCTTGCGTGCGATGCCGGCAACCTGCCATGCGATACCGATAAGACCCATCAATGTCGATGGATTATATGCCACAATCCCCCAGCGCTCGCGTCGATGGCTCATCCAGGTTTTTTTATACGGATCGTCACCCACAAGATAATCCACTTCCGAAATGGATTCGTTTTCTAAAACATGCCGTAGCAAATAGGCAGTAATAACCGTTCCTGGTGAAAAACTGGCGAACTTTTCGTCATAGGCAACTTTATAGATATAGGCTTTGCCATGACATACCAGCCATAGCTGGGCAGCTACGGGTGTTTCCCCTAGATAGGCTACACCCAACCGGAGCCAACCCGCGGTACTGGCCATGCGTATCAGGTTGGGCACGAAGTCCGGAAAAGGCTCTGGCTGCTTCCAACTGGAATTGTAGACCTGGTTGTAAGCCGTGATTGCGGCATCCAGAGATGGTCCTTCGGTAGTGACCAGTTCGATTCGACCTTGTGCATCGGCAAATTTTTTCTCCATGCGCTTTATGTTGCTGCGCATTTTTTTGGTTCTGGTTTGCAGATATTGCTCCCAGCTCATTCCGTCGCGAGGCAAGTACCAATTGCCAAAACAAAAGTAACGGAACGGGATCAACCCAGCCTCACGTAAAGCGCCCAACAAAGCGCTGAATGCATGGCCGTCGGGATCCATCGGATAAAAGCTGAGCTTGATTGGAGATGGTGCGGTATTTTTTAGCTTAATGAAAAGGTGCTTTAAGAGTTCTTCATAGCCGGTGGAGGGCAGAATAGGGGTGTAAAAAGTCGAATAGAAGTTCACCAGCGAATCTACTTGGGTATTACCCAATGTCGATTTTCTGAGGCATACCGGCAGTAATACACGATTTCCCGTGTCATTCTCCGCGATAAATAACCTGGGTTTTTCTTCTTGGCCGCGCGAGCACTTCGTCAAGAGTCTGAACCATTCCAAACCCGAGTCAAAGCTCGAAACCGAGTTCGAGTCAAAATCTTCCTGATACCGGGAAGGGAGTAAATCAAAGCTGTCCAATATATGGAGCTTCATGAATGATTCGTTTGCGGTACCCATTTCGGAAATCACTTATTAAACCTCGATGATACGGTTTGAAATACGCTAAGCATCCAATCCAACTCCTCTTCACGCAGCCCCTGGTGGCAAGGCAACTGCAAGAGACGCAGCCTGTATTCCCGTGAAATCGGGCAATCCGTCATGGCCATGTCTTCCCATCGCCAGAGTGGGATACCAGCTAGCTTCACGGCATGGAACAATACCCCCTCCGCATCCGCGAGCAGCGGGAAGGCATAAGGCACAACGCTTTCAGGAAGGTTTGGGAACAAAGGACGAAGGCCCGGCAAATCCTTGATGCCTTCCAGCCATTGAAGATAGTTCTTGCGGCGCCGATGTGCGATGGGTCCGTGAGCGATAACAGAAATGTACGCGCGCGACGCCCGCAAGCCGGCCAGATGCTCGAATTCCGACTGAAAAGTCGAAGTGCCGGTCTCGCCTCCGCCCAAGGATGCCAAGCGGTCGGCGATCGTTCTGGCCCCTTTTAGCAGTTCCGGGCCGTCGATCGCTGGCAGCGATTTCCCATGAATTAACCGCTCTATCCCCCGCTCTAGTATGGCAGCACAAGCCTTGAGTTCGGTTGTGGCCGGCGGCGAGTGAAGCGTAGCCGCGGGACCCTGGGTGTTATCCCGCAACACTGCGCCATCGCTTACCGGAAAAAATTTCCAGGCACTGGCTGTGCCATACTGACCGAATGTCCCTAACGGCTGTCCGTCATGTTCGCCATAGAAGGCATGAGCACAGTCTTCGATCAATGCCATACTTTGATGCGAGCAGAAGGCCTGCGCTTCATCCAATGCATTGACAAAACCGAAATAGTGCGTCAAAACCATCGCCCGAACTTTCCCATCTCCGGCAAGTTCCCGAGCGGCAGCAAAGTCGGGTTGCAAATCGGCGGTTACCGGATAGAAGCGGGCTTCCGCGTCCAGGTGAATCACGGATTCCACCATGCTGCGGCAATGAAAGGCAGGGAGAAGCACCGCGGTTCCCGAACCGGCGCCGGCTCGGCGTAGTGCTTCGGCCAGTGCATAACGACCGAACGAAAAGAATGATAAATGCCTATCCAAAAAGGCGGACGGAATGGAATGCTCCTTTTGGCCGAAGAATGCCGCCAAGCTAGGGACGGGCAACCCTGGAAGGCATGATTTGGGATAATCAGATGGGTAAACGGCCAGGGGATGGAATATTGGATCGGGCATAATAACGAACTGTATAACCGGTATCTGTCCCAAAAGAATATACGATGTTAAATATTTGTTAGGTACTTTACATGAGCCTTGAAGAAAACATTAAGAAAATCCTTGCTCAATCCCTCCAACTTGGCTCAAAAGCAAATGCATTGACGACTCAGTCGATGTTGCTAGGCGCCTTGCCCGAACTCGATTCCATGGCCGTTGTCACGATACTGACGAGTCTCGAAGAACATTTCGGGTTCATAGTTGAGGACGACGAGATCAGTGCCGATACGTTTGCGACCTTAGGCTCCCTTACCGCTTTCGTGGAACAAAAGCTCAATGGGTGAGGTAGCGCCAGAGGCTATCCGGATCGACCCTTTTTTTCTCGATAGTCCACGCGGACCGCTGTTCTGCCTGTATCTCACGCCGGCGAAAAGGGAGCCGCTGGGGGGAATCCTTTATATCCATCCTTTTGCCGAAGAAATGCACAAATCCCGCCGCATGGCCGCCCTGCAGGCGCGCGCCTTTGCAGCAGCGGGCTATGCCGTATTGCAGCTCGATCTCACCGGTTGCGGCGACAGTGCCGGCGATTTTGGCGATGCCCATTGGGAGGCGTGGCAGGACGATGTCCGGCTTGCCCACGCGTGGCTCGAAAAGCAGGGCATAGAATCCATTGCCCTATGGGGCCTTCGAACGGGAGCTTCTCTTGCAGCGGAAATGGCACGCGAACTGACCGGGATCGACCGCCTTATTCTTTGGCAGCCGATCATAAACGGCGAACTTTTCCTCAACCAATTCCTTCGCATCAAGCTGGCTAGCGAAATGCTCTCCGACGGACAGGCTCAATCCGGCACCAAGACTTTGCGCGCTCAACTAGAGGCGGGGCAGGGCGTGGAAGTGGGGGGGTATAGCCTTGCTCCGGAGATGGCGCATGTTCTTGCGAGCTGGAAGCTTGCGGATCAGATACCACCCTGTCCGACGCACTGGTTCGAAATTGGCACCGGCGAAGAACTGGCGCCCGCCAGCCAACGGGTGGTAGATGCATGGACTGCGACGGGCGTTCACCTAACCACTCACTCAGTGGAAGGCGAACCATTTTGGGTTACCCAGGAAATTACCGAATGTCCTTCATTGCTCGAAGCTACCCTTAAAGGATTTTTGTCATGATCCAAGCCTTAAAAATGGCGGAGAGCGAAAATGGGGAACGTCCAGTGTCAGATTCACTTTCTTCATGGCGCGAACAGCCCACAATCTTCGAATGCGAGGGTTGCCGCCTCGTAGGCATCGCTGCTGTACCCGTTAAGCCCGTCGAAACGGGTGTGGTTATCGTGGTTGGCGGCCCGCAGTACCGGGCCGGCAGCCACCGCCAATTCACCTTACTAGCCCGGCATCTCGCCAGTGAGAACATTGCCTCCTTCCGCTTCGACTATCGCGGCATGGGCGACAGCGAGGGCAATATGCGCAATTTCGAAGTGGTGGATGCCGATATTCACGCAGCGATCGATACTTTTCTCAAGCAAGTGCCCAGCGTATCGAAGGTGGTCCTTTGGGGATTATGCGATGCCGCTTCGGCAGCATTGTTCTATGGACATACCGATTCTCGTGTAAGTGGGTTGGTTTTACTTAATCCGTGGGTGCACAGCGAAGTAGGGTCGGCACATGTCAAGTTAAAGTACTACTACTTGAATCGATTGAGGCACCCATCTTTCTGGAGAAAGTTGCTGACCGGTAAAGTGAGTACGATTGTATCTATGCAAGAAGTTCTTGGTGCAATCCGTCAAGTAGTAGCCAGGTTTATAAATAAAGGGTCGAATAAATCCGAGATTGGTAATAACTCATTCGTATTGGATTTCGTTGACCGTATGCTGTATGGACTAAAGCGCTTCGAAGAAACAGCATTAATTATCTTGAGCGGACAAGATACAACCGCGAAGGAATTTGATCATCTTATAAAGACTAATTCAGATTGGGCAAAAGCTTCAACGTCATCAAGGATAAGCTTTTTGCAAATTCCTGAAGCGAATCATACATTTTCAAATGCCTTATGGCGTCACCGAGTGGCTGCGAGAACGGCAGATTGGATTACAAAAAATAAAGCCTGAGATTAGGATAGCTTAGTTATGAAACGTCTCTTATTGTTTTTCAGTATTTTAAGCAGCGGAGTTGCGCTGGCTGATCAAGTCGAAAATGCTAGGGAATTAGCAACTCTACCCGCTTACTGTCGAGGCACGCAGGTGATACGTTCCATTAGTCATGATCCAGTCCCTATCGAAACCTATATAAAACGCTATGGCCAAGCATACTCTCATCTGCACCACTATTGTTGGGCATTAAACTCCGAAAATAAGGCCTATACCATACTTGACAAGCAGCAGAGGAATAGCAAGCTTTTTTATGCGCTCGGCGATATCGACTATGTTATTGAAAGATCGCCGCCAACATTCGTATTGTTACCGGAAATCTACACAGGGAAAGCTAGAATTTTATTCAAACTCGATCGTGCTCCTGAGGCGGTTGGGACACTTTATAAGGCCCTGCAGTTGAAGCCGGACTATTGGCCAGCCTCCATTCGTCTAAGCGATTATTATAAGAAACAAGGCGACATAAAAAACGCACGAACTATCTTGGAGAAAGCGCTCGAGAAAACTCCAAAATCGAAGGCTCTCATGAAGCGAATTGCGGAATTAGATGCGGCAAAAAAATAAACAATAGACATCTTATGCAGCTTTGTTTTAGCACATAGAAGCCGCTGCCATGAATACTGATATTGAGTCCGGTGCCATGCCATTGGTATCGGTAATAATACCGGCCTATAATAATGAAAAACATATAGGGGAAGCTATCGACAGCGTTCTCCGACAGGATTATAGCCCCCTTGAAATCATTGTCGTTGACGATGGTTCTACGGATAGAACGCCCATGATTGTTTCGGCTTATGGAAACCGGGTTGTTCTTTTGCAGCAAGAAAATCAAGGTTCTGCGGTCGCCAGAAATCTGGGGATTAAAGCCGCTAGCGGACGTTATTTGGCTTTTCTTGATGCGGATGATGTGTGGTGGAAACATAAAATCCGTTATCAAGTTACGGAGTTGATTCGCAGCGGGCATTCAATGGCATATAGCCGTTTTATCTGGTGGGAGCCTAACGAAGACGGCGAATATTCAATCGTTGATAATGAGTTCGACCTTGAAAACAATCCAAGATTATCGGCGGGGTTGATTTCCACGGGATGGATTTACACGGATTTATTGCTGGACTGTATTGTGTGGACCTCTACAGTGATCGTGGAAAAAGCCGCATTGGAAGCTGTTGGTTTATTCGATCCGAGTTTGCGGAAGGGCCAGGATTACGATCTGTGGTTAAGGCTTGCTAGGAACTTCGAGATGCTTGGCCTTGAGCAACCTACCGCGCTTTATCGTAGACATGCCGAGAGTATCACTGACAGCTTAAAACAAATTAATTATGAGTATTTAATTCTTTCCCGAGCAATAGAGCGTTGGGGTATTACCTCGCCGGATGGAAAGAGAACGCCAGAGGACCTGCTTTCAACAAAACTTTATAGATCTTGCTTCAATCATGGGTATTCTCATTTGAAGCGTGGTAATCCAAAGGTTGCCATCGAATCGTTATCTGCATCCATGAGATATTCCGGAATACGTTTTAAAACACTTTTTTATATCGCACTTGCCAACCTGAAGAGGGTGAGTTGATATTTTCTTACCTGATTGATAAACAAATGAATCCTTCCGGTCAACAATGCCCTTTTTGTAATAGTACAGCGTTGAAGAAGTTTAGTGCCCATGCTTCGGATACAGCAGTGCCTTGCAGTGTGCAAATGGTGGAATGCACTTCATGCATTTCGGCTTGGCAATGGCCTTTTCACCGTTCAGAAAAAGAGAGCATTTCAGTATTTGATGATGCTTATGAGACTGGCGCTGAAGATAGCTATTTTGATCCAATAAAGCGAGAAGCTATTGCCACCATCCAATGCGACTTCATTATTAACCAATATCCAAGAACTGGTAAGCTCCTCGACATCGGGTGTGGTGATGGGTCTTTTGCAAGAATAATGGCTAACAATAATTGGCAAGTTACTGGTTTGGATCCTGCTTTACCGCACTCGGTCAATCAGCAGCCCTCAGCCTGTAATATCCAATTTGTTCGTGGAACAATCGATGATATTTCAGATAATGAACTATATGACGTTATTACGTTATGGGACGTTGTTGAACATTTAGAGAATCCTCAAAATCTGATTGCTGAGGCGGCAAGCCGTTTGATACCTGGCGGATTACTTGTTATTGAGACTGGAAACTATCAGTCCGCAGGAAGGATTACAGCTGGTTATAATTGGTGGAATTATCAGCTTGACCATCGGTGGTATTTGGCTCCTCCGCAGCTTCAAAATCTGATGAAAGAATCGGGTCTCTGTGATTTTCGACTGGCAGATCGGGTTATGCGCCCTTGGTGGAAGGGGAGGGTTGATATTCCCATGCCTCGTTTGGTCACTTTAATAAAGTCTATTGTAAAACGGCCTTTTTGTTTTATTGACGAACTGCAGCGATATCATAAATTGTGGGTTGGACATACAGAATGGAAGGAATGGGGTGGATTGGAAATTATGACGATGGTCGGGCGCCGTCCACTGACGTGACTTTTAAAAAACCGACTATTGCTTTGTTAGTTAAATCGAAATCACACTTTATTCTTATTTCTGAGTGTGTATATCACAATCGGTAAAGTGTACTGAAAGGATGCTGCCTAAGTTTGTGCTTTAGGTGCGGAACAAATAACAGAATGCACACACAGCCAAAAATTACCGTCATTATTCCTACGTCCTGTACTACTAAGAGGGCCAAGCTGCTATTACGAGCGATTTCTTCAATTCACAAGGCTGGGCCGAGTATTGTGAAAATCATCATTGCCGCCAATGGCTCACATATTGACCCGGATTTGGCTCTAGGACTGCAAGCGCGGCAAGACTTACATTACATTTGGTTTGAAGAGGGGTCTTTACCGAAAACGATTTCCTTAGCAATCGCGCTAATTGATACTGAATATTTCGGTTTCTTGGATGATGATGATGAGTTGCTTCCAAGGAGTCTAATCCATCGTTTAGTAACACTTCAGCAAACACCAACTGCTGATTTGGTTATATCAAATGGTTATCTCCGAAAATCTGGCGAAGACTCGCTCTATCTGAACTTTATAAATCAGGTTCCTGACGATCCGCTTGGCTCGTTCTTTAGGGAGAACTGGCTACCATCTTGCGGCGCATTGTTTCGGACATCTAGTATCGGACCTGAGTATTTTCGCGATTACCACCCATATGCAGAATGGTCCTGGCTTGCATTTCGTCTTGCTATGAATGGGAAACGCATCTGTGTTTTGAATGAACCAACATTCAGAATTCATGCAGATACACCTTCATCACTTTCTAAATCAGCCGAATATCGACAGTGTTATGTCAGCCTCTACCGAAAAATGCTCGATATGAATCCTCCACTGCGCATTCGCCGGATACTCCAACGTAGACTTTCTCAAGCTCACCATGATGTTTCAGACTGGTTATTAAGTGAGGGTAGGGTCGGGGCTGCTGCACTCCACTTTCTTTTCAGCCTTCGATCCCGTTCAGGTTGGCGTTTTCTTCCCTACTCTCGGTACATTGTCTCGGCAGCGTTTAGGAAAATCATTTCTCAAAAATCTTAAAATAAAGTATTACTTGAATAGTTTGTTTAATGATTATCGAATAATTTTGTTCAGGCTGCTAAACCAATATTATGCTTCGAGTTTAGTTATAAGCTTGTGTTCATGTATCAATTACTTGGGGCAACCCACATTTACTGAATATCACATTTTCATTGCCGAAATAATATCTCGATCGCGTGCAATGATCTAAATTGGCGAAAATCGCCTTTTAAATACCGAACTAATAACGATATCGATTTGATGCACGCAAAAGCGGTCTTTCACGGAGCCATTCTTACAGTCGCCATGCGCTGGTCCGACCGTTTAATCGGTTTGGTCAGCATGATCGTCCTGGCACGTCTACTGGTCCCGGCAGATTTTGGCATTGTCGCCATGTCCAGCGTTGTGGTAGGGCTAGTCGATGTGCTGCTCGACCTTGGTGTGAATGTCGCGCTGATCCATAACCAAGAGGCCGATCGCGCGGACTATGATACCGCCTGGACATTGCGACTCCTTCAAGCAGCCTTGGCTGGGGCAGTCATTTTTCTCGGTGCGCCGTTTGCGGCCGACTATTACCACAATGAAGAAGTTGCCGATGTCTTGCGCGTGATGGCCGCAAGCGTATTCATCGCCGGGCTGGAGAACATCGGCATCGTCGCATTTCAAAAACACTTGGAGTTCGGCAGCGATTTCCGATTCTTTTTCTACAAGCGCGTTGCAGGCTTTTTCATTACTTTGATCGCCGCATGGCTGCTGCGCTCGTACTGGGCGATGGTCTTTGGGATGCTAGCCGGTCGAGTAATAGGCGTTCTGCTCAGCTACCTTATGCACCCACACCGCCCGCGATTTTGCTTCTCCCGCTTCTCTCGGATTTGGTCATTTTCGCAATGGGTGTTGATTCGCAACATCGGCGCCTATTTGGATACGCGTACCGATAAGTTGCTGATCGGTCGCCGAACCGATGCCGCCATGGCCGGCGCTTATTCCGTCGCCGATGAAATTGCGGCTCTACCGACCACGGAATTGCTGGCTCCCCTCGGGCGCGTATTGTTTCCGGCGTTTGTACAAAAGCGTTATGACCCAGATGCATTCGCACGCAGCGTTTCGACAACGATCGGCGTTCAAGCGATGGTTGCGATCCCCGCATGCGTGGGTCTCTCAATGGTGGCGGATGATGTCGTGTACTTGCTTTTGGGCGCGAAATGGGCACAGTCCGCACCGCTCATTCGTATCATGGCCATCACGAATCTCCTGGTGGCGTTAATACATGCTGGCGGTTATGCGCTCCTTGCCACGGGCAAAGTCAGAATGCTTGCCTTAGTGACATGGCTTCAAGCCTTGTTTTTTTTGGTGGCGGCAATATTTTACGCTCCCGGGGCGGGAGCATTTGATCTGGCAATGATCCGTCTCGTTGCCGTTGCGGTGGGTTCCTTATTCTTAGCGGGCATGATCTTGGCTCAAGTCAAAGGACTTGGTATTCGAGGTTTTTTCTTACCCCTTGTCAGACCGCTATTGGCTTCGGCCGGCATGGCGGTTTTACTGCAAGAGTTACACCCTTTGCTCACTGCGATGCTCCCCGTTGCTCGACTTACCATGGAAATCAGTGCCGGCTGTGCCGTCTATGTTGCTTGCACAGCCCTGATGTGGTTGATGACGAAACGTCCGGACGGAGCGGAGTCGTATCTATTAAAGAACATCTACAACCGACGTTAATATTTCTTAACCTTTAGATTTTTACCGTGCTCGCACGATCAGTCGCCGAACTTGGCTCAATTCAAGGAAAGGATGAATAAGTTGATTCCATTCATGATGCGACCCGCTCACCAAAACGGAATCAACTCTTTATCGTCCTGAGTCGGGCGTAGAACCCGATCAGAACCTCCTTAACCTAATTTGGCTATATCTCCAGCAGGCGGCTTACGTACGAAGGAGCGGACTTTACCCGGCGTGGGAAGTGCGGAAGCTATCCGAAGCGATTCGGAATGACCGTCTTGAATTTCGGCGATATGTTTCCGTAGTACGTAACCGGACATGACCACGATCGCGATCAAGGCATAATAGAGATCGAAGTACGCTAATCCCAAGAAGGCTCCAGACACAGCATATCCCACTAGACTGACCTGAATCATGCGCACCATGTCTGCGAGTTGTTTCAAATCAGGATAACGATTTGCCTCTCTGGCTATGCGAGTAGCGCTGCGCCAAGTAAAGACACCCAACGTGAGAAACATGGCCAAGCCAATAAAACCTTGCTCTCCAAGTATCTCAAAATAAATACTGTGAGCATCATGGAAATCAAAGGGATTAGAGGCGTAAATTGTAAAAAGATCGGGATCAAAAGTTTCGAATCCTCCGCCTAGTAATCGGCTTGAAGCCAAATTAATCGCAAATCCCCAAGCATTAATGCGCCCCATGGCCGATCCATCTTTATCGTAACTTTTGATTGTCGACATGCGCTCATGCCAGGATTCGGGCATGAACTGGTAGAGGATCGCTCCGCCGACAACCGCTAGGCTGGCGTAAAGGAAACGATTTTTTCCCTTCATCACAAGAAAAGTTCCCATAGCCACAAGGCCCAGCAACGCGCCGCGGGATTGGGTTCCAAGAACCGCGACTACACATAAGGATAAGGCTACTAAACAGCCATTTTTAAGCCAGACTGGTTTGCTGTACATCTGTAGATAGCGGATCAAGGGAATGGTCATATTCAAGGCCAAGCCGATCTCGTTATTGCCCGCGATAAAGGTTCCGTCAGGCCCCCATACGTGGTAGCTGCCACCGCTCAAAACAGTGAATACTCCCCCTTTCACGCCATAAAACCCCAAGGAAAGGGCTATTATCATTACTAAAAGGTGAAGTCGGCGTAGATCCTTCATAACCATCATAGTTAAAAAGGTTACCAACTGGATTTTCCATATCTTGTTCCATTGTTCCCAAGCTTCGTCCGGATTTAAGGCAAAAACTGTGGTGATCAACATCCAGAGCACGAAGATCACGAGCAATATGGTTTCACGGGTCCATGGGATTTTTTTGTCTTCCTTGCTGATCAGAAGAGAAAACAGCAATGACAAAACCACTGCCTGGGCGAAAGGCATACTTCTCGCGAAGCCCCAACAAGCGCGGTGGGCATTCATATAAGCAAGCCATGACCACATCAGGATGCCGATCATTGGCGATCGGAGAATAAAAGGAACGCTTCCGAAAACGATCAGTGTGACAATGACATCACGCATGGAATACCCACATCGGCACGTTTGGAGATTCGGGGACTACACAAATCGTCTGAATCATTTTCCGGAAAGATCCCGGAATCATTCTGAAAATTCTCTAAATCAGTATCTCTACGGCAGCAGGATGATTGAGAAATAGATTCGGACTCGCCGTATAACCATAAGCACCGGATTGATAAATGGCGACCAAGTCTCCGATATCGGCTCGCGCCAATTCCATTCGATCTCCCAGAATATCCAGAGGGGTGCAGAGAGGGCCGACTACATTCGCTTCCTCTCTCTCCGTACCTTGTACTTTATTTCCGACCACCACCGGATAATTCTTCCGAATAACTTGACCGAAGTTGCCGGAGGCGGCGAGATGGTGATGCAGTCCTCCGTCCGTCACCAAAAAGACCTGGCCGCGGGAAATCTTTCGGTCGATCACTCGGCAGACGTAAAGACCGGCTTCGCCGACGATATAGCGGCCCAACTCGATGACGACCGTAGCATTCGGAAGATGCGGCCGAATTTCCTCGAGACGTTCCGTCAGTTGCTCGCCGACCGGACGGATATCGAGAGGTTGCTCGCCCGGAAAATACGGAATGCCGAAGCCGCCGCCGATGTTCAAAAGCCGAATCGGCGAAGGGCAGTGATCCGCCAAACGCCGGGCAAGCTCGATACTTTTCTGCTGGGCTTCGATAATGGCTTCCGCCCGCAAATTCTGGGAGCCGCTGAAAATATGAAAGCCCTGGAAATCCAGTTCGTATTCGCCCACACGCCGCAACAGTTCGGGCACCAGTTCCTCGTCGACTCCGAACTGCTTGGGCCCTCCGCCCATTTTCATGCCCGAGGATTTGAGCTCGAACGCCGGGTTGATGCGAATCGCGACTCTTGCCGGATGCCCCAGGCGCTCCGATTGTCGGGCGATGACATCCAGTTCGTGAGCGGATTCGACGTTGATCAAGATTCCGGCCGCGATCGCACAGGATAGTTCTTCGGCGCGCTTGCCGGGACCGGCCATGCTGATGTGCTCGGGAGGCATGGGGGTGTCGAGCGCAACTTTCATTTCGCCTGTGGAAGCCACATCGAGGCCATCCACTAATCCCGCCAGGTGCTGGACGACCGCCGGCATAGGGTTGGCCTTGATCGCATAGTGCAAGTGGATTTCCTTGGGGAGGTGCCTACGGAGGTGTTCGACGCGCTCCGTGATGAGCCGTCGGTCATAGACATAAAACGGCGTTCGCCCGACGCGCTCGGCCAGCCGGGTCAACTTCATGCCGCCCACGACCAAACAATCGTCTTCAATCGGAAATTGGGTCAAAGGGACATGGCGGGGAAGTTCCTTATTCATGAACACCTTCTTCGTAGAGGTAAGCGAATTGTGCCGCGAGTTGTTTCCGATCGATTTTGCCGTTCGGATTTCGCGGCAAATTATGGAGGACCTGGATCGAGGTCGGCACCATGAAGTTCGGCAACCGCTGGCGACAAACCTCGATCACGTTATCGGCCGGCATTTCGGCCTGGCTGGTGGAGATGACCGCAACGATCGCTTGGCCCAAGATCGGGTGGGGTACGCCGACGACGGCGGCTTCCGAGACCGACCCGGTCGAATAAATGACCTCCTCGACTTCGGTCGGGCTGACCCGGTAGCCTGAGGTCTTGATCATATCGTCCTTGCGTCCGACGAAATAAAGATAGCCGTCCTCGTCCATGGTCACGGTATCGCCGGACCATACGGCGATTTCCGGTATCGGGAGTTCGTGCGGCCTTCCCGGTGCGGGTCGGAAACGTTCGGCGGTTTTTTCGGGATCGTTCCAATAGCCCAAAGCGACGAGAGAGCCCCGGTGCACCAATTCTCCGGGCTCGTGTGGCGCGCAAGGCGTGCCGTCCTCGCGCACGACGACGATTTCGGCGTTCGGAATGGCCTTTCCCATCGAGTCCGGCCGAAGATCGATCTGGTCGGGCGGAAGGTAAGTGGAGCGGAACGCCTCGGTCAGACCGTACATCAAAAAGAACCTGGCATTCGGCGCGCTGTTCCGAATGCGCTCCAGCGTCGCCTTCGGCATTTTTCCGCCGGAGTTGGTCATATAGCGCAGATGTTCGTCGATGCTTGCCGGCCATTGGAGTTGAGCCAACTGCGCCCACAGCGGCGGAACGGCGGCGAGCCCGGTGATGCGATAGCGCGTGAGGGCGTTGACGACATCCTTGGGCAAGAGGTAATCCATCAACACACAGCAGGCGCCCTTGAGAAGCGCCGTGGTCAGCTGATTCAGCCCGTAATCGAAGCTGAAAGGCAGAACGGCAAGGATACGGTCCTCGGGGACGATTTCCAAATACTGAGCGACGCTCTTGGCGCCGGTAACGATATTCCGATGGGACAGCACGACGCCTTTGGGTTTGCCGGTGCTGCCGGAGGTATACAAAATGGCAGCCATATCCGTGTCGATGATCACCGGGTTGGCCGGCTTTGCAGCGGATGGTTCCAATCCTGACAAATCCGACCAGATCAAAACCCGAACTCCAGCGATTGCAGGCAGTTCTTCGGTCGAATCGGTCAGAATGACGGTGTGGAGGTCGGGACACCCTGCGAGTACGCCCATCAGTCCATTGAGGCGGCTTTGGGATGTAATCAGGATCCGGACGTTGCAATCCCGAAGAATGTAGGCGACCTGCTCGGCCTTAAGCACGGGATTAACGGGTACGAACACCCCGCCGGCTTGAGAAACCGCCAAATAGCTCGTGACCGTTTCGATTTGCTTGGGCAGATAGACCGCGACGCGCTGCTGACGTAAAAGGCCGATTGCCGATAAGGCTTGAGCCTGTTTCGATACCGAGGCGGATAGCTCACTAAACGTGAGGCTTGCGTCCTTGTGGTGGATTGCGGGGTTGGAGGGTGTTATTTCTGCAGTTCTTGCCAACAAATCATGAACTAATACAGGCATGGCTTATTTTTCGCGATTAATTGATTTTGCGGGCATATGCCGTTGATAAGGCCTGGAAAAACATCTGGAGCCGGTTGCTAGAACTGGCTACGGCATAATTATTGATCATCATTCCGGTGTCGGTAAGTTTGCGCCGAATCCGTGAACGCGCGTAATCCTGTTGCTCTGGTGGAGAAAACAAGTCAGACGGGTGTCGATCGGGCAAAAACCGCGTTATTTTCGCTTTACGCACGTCACCCCGAAGTATTCCGGGATACGGAGACGCGTGTTCGCTCTTTCTGCCTTAAAGTAAGCGCGGCATGGATCGGAGCCGAGGGCGGACACAGTGAATTCAATCAGCGGACGCCTCGACGTTATTTGTCCAGGAAGGCTTCAGCCCCGCGCGATGGGCTCGAGTCGTCCGCCACCTTCGTCAATCGCTACCCGAGAAGACCGCACTACGGACAAGAGGGGGCGCTGACAACAGTGCCCACAATTTCTTCGCCCGTGCTGGCGTTGCAAAAACTGTAACTGTTGCCGCCGTTGCTATAAACACGATAGTTATAAGTGCCGCCGCTGCCATAGTCGTAACGGACAACTGCGTTTGCTCCAGTGCCCGAGATACTCCAAGTGCCGACTGTTTCGGACGGGTCCACCGGATCGGAAGGGCCCTTCTTGTAATCCATGAGCGTACCGCCGCCGGTACCCTGGTGCTGCTCCTGCCATCTCTCGGTGCCTCGGGTCGCGCAGACCGTCATGCCTGATAACGTGGTTGAAAGCTGGGTTTGGTTGAGATTAGGGCCGGTACACGCTGCCATCGCCTCGCCTGCGATGCTGACGAACACGATCACGCCCCGAACAATGCTTGATTTCATAGTTTTATCCCCCCCGGTGAATTGACGCGCACGCGGTCTTAACTATAGCGGATGAGCCCGGCAAGCTCTATCGATATCTGAAGGGGTCTCCGAAAAAACTTCTACTCTTTTGCCGGGAGCGGCTAGAGCCTTTTTCCCGATGGTGTAGCGGTAGCACGGGTGAGGACCTCGCTTAAAACGTAGGCCGGATTAAGCGAAGCGTATCCGGCGTTTCGTCCATCGAGCGCCGGGAACGGCTGCCGCCTTATCCCGGCCTAC
>Ga0196980_1000008_pt1 | contig 104151 bp, 88 predicted proteins | sample S3_1013CmetaG_FD_155486 | JGI IMG/M metagenome (GOLD analysis project Ga0196980, IMG submission 155486) | Soil microbial communities from Anza Borrego desert, Southern California, United States - S3_10-13C | ecosystem: Environmental > Terrestrial > Soil > Desert | place: USA: California... | reverse complement strand
AAACTGAATGGGATTCCCCGTTTAGCCCAAGTCATCGAGGGAGTCGTGTTCAAGGATGGAGTTCAGGAAGACGTCGAGAAAGTCGCCGCCTGAGCCCACCCCCGTACACAACATTTGACCATTACTCATTAAAGACACCCGACTGCCGACTGTGGCAGAATCCGCAGCGGCCAAATATCTCATGATAATCCACCATGGGCGCGCTCTCGCCCGTCGAGCCTTAAAGAACACATCACAAAGCGCGTTACCGATACTCAGCAGTCATTACAACAAGAGGGGGACACTATGAGCGAATCTCAAACCAATCAAAACCGGCCCAAGATCGTGGTCGTCGGCGGCGGAGCGGGCGGTCTGGAACTGGTCACGCAGCTCGGCAAGCGGCTTGGGCAAAAGAGGGGCGAGATCACGCTGATCGACTGCAGCCGCACCCACATCTGGAAGCCGCTGCTGCACGAAGTGGCTGCCGGCACCCTGGATTCCCACGACGACGAGCTAGAGTATCTCGCCCACGCGAGCGGCAACGGCTTCCGATACGTATTGGGGCGCATGGACGGTCTCGACCGCGCCAACAAGCAGGTTCACCTGGCGGCGATGCTGAATGAGCGAGGCGAAGAGATCATGCCGCCCCGCACGCATCCTTACGACATTCTGGTCATCGCGGTGGGCAGCATCTGCAACGATTTCGGCATCGCCGGCGTGGCCGAGCATTGCCTGTTCCTGGATACCACCGATCAGGCGGAGCAGTTTCAAAACCGGCTGCTAGAAGCGTATTTTCATGCCCATGCCACCGGGGGCGTCAAGGAGACCGGTCAGTTGGACATTGCCATCGTCGGCGGCGGCGCCACCGGCATCGAATTGTCCGCCCAGCTTCATCAGGCGACACGGCTATTGAGCGCCTATGGGCTCGACAACGTGAAACCGTCCGACATCCAGATCCACATCATCGAAGCCGCCGACCGGCTGCTCCCGGAACTGCCCGAGCGCCTGTCCAAATCCACGCTCAAACAACTGGAAAAGCTCGGCGTTCAGGTCCATCTCGGCGAGCGCGTGATTGAGGTAAACAAGAATGGCATGAAGACCCAAAGCGGCCACTTCATTCCGGCGGCGATGAAGGTCTGGGCCGCCGGCGTCAAGGCGCCCGATTTTCTTAAAACCATAGCGGATCTCGAGACCAACCGGATCAACCAGGTGGTGGTGCGCCCCACCTTGCAAACCACTGTCGACGACGACATCTTCGCCATCGGCGATTGTGCCGCCTGCGCATGGCCGGAAAAAAACTCCACCGTTCCGCCCCGCGCCCAGTCCGCGCATCAGCAAGCCACCCTCGTCCTGAAGAACATCCGGCGAAAACTGGACGGCCAGTCCGCGCTCACCTACCGCTACAAGGATTACGGCTCGCTGGTGTCGCTCGGCAAATACAGCACGGTCGGGAATCTGATGGGCAATCTCATGGGCACCGTGATGATCGAGGGTCTAATCGCCCGGCTGGTCTACCTCTCGCTCTACAAGATGCATCAACTGGCGATATTCGGACCGATCCGGGTCAGCATGCTGATGGTCTCGGGATTCTTCCGCCGGAGATTGAGGCCGAAGATCAAGTTGCATTAAAGCCTCGTCCGTAGGATGCGGTTCCTTTCGCTCACCGCATCCTACAACTCAGGAACCACGCACACCTGCTCACAGAGCGGCAATCGGATGATAAATTCGCTGCCTTTGCCGAGCCCTTCGCTTCTGACTTCGACGTGTCCCCCGTGCATCTCGATGATTTTGTGGACGATCATCAAGCCCAATCCGAGGCCGCCTTGTGTTCGATCGAGCGTTCGCGTGGCTTGGGTAAAAGCATCGAAAAGGTGGGGCAATAATGCGCTGGAAATACCCTCGCCCGTATCGCGGACGGAAATGACTGCTTCCCCGTGTTTAACGACGGCGGTAAGCCAAATGTAGCCGCCTTCCGGCGTGTACTTGGCGGCGTTGTCGAGGAGATTCGAGACGACTTGAACCAAGCGCACGTGGTCCCCTTCGAGGTATACCGGGTCTTTCGGCACTGTGACCGAAAGCGTGTGATGCCTGGACTCGATCAGCGGCTGACTGGTTTCGACAGCCTGGCTGATCGCCGTCACAAGATCCACCAAGCCGACTTTGAGCGTGAGCTTACCTTGGACGATGCGCGAGACATCCAATAGATCATTCACTAATCGCACCAGATGATCGACCTGCCGGTCCACCACATCGCGCGCCCATTTCAGCTTCGGATCGGGGGTAGCCAGCTTGCGCATGACATGAATCGCGTTCCGGATCGGCGCCAAGGGATTCCGGAGCTCATGACCGAGCATGGCGATGAATTCGTTCTTTTGCCGGTCGGCTTCGCGAAGCGCTTCCTCCGCGTGTTTACGGTCGGTAATGTCCATCAACACCCCGATCATGCGTACCGGAGTTCCGTGGGCGTCATAGTGGAAATCACCGATGGCCGAAACCCACCGGATAGTCCCCCCGGGCCGAATAACGCGATGATCGAGAACATAACGGGCGTGACGCTTCTTCGCTTCGGCTACGGCGGCTTCGATACGCGGCAAGTCCTCGGGATGTACCCGCTCGGAAACCGTCCGATGATCCATCAGAGTCTCTTCTGGCGGGTAACCGAAAATCGCGGCATAACGAGAGTTCGACACGATTTTCTGAGTAATGAGATCCCAGTCCCAAGTTCCCAGCCGAGCGGCCTCGATCGCCAATCGGTATCGCTCCTCGCTCTCTCGCAGCGCCTCCTCCTTTCTGACGCTCTCGCTGATATCCATGATCGCTACCGCGCTGCCCGCAATGCGACCGGACGCGTCACGGATGGGCGCGGCGCTGTTGTGGATGACGGCGCGGCGACCATCGAAACGTAAGATTTCCATCAACTGCCCGACGACTGGCTCGCCTTTCCGCAAGACTTGCGCCGGGGCCCAGTCTTCCGGACAGACCGGCTGACCGGTATCCAACCACCACGCTTGAAAAATGGTGTAATCGCTCACGGACCATACCGGCGGGCACGGACCGCCCCAGACTTGATCGACGGCCCGATTAGCCCCGATGATGCCGCCTTTGGCATCCAAGATAGCCACACCGACCGGCAGGGTTTCCATGATGGCTTCGAGCCGGTTCCGCTCGTTCACGACCTCATCGTGTGCCGCGCTCAGCGCCTGCTCGGCCCGCTGGCGCTCGACGATCTCCTGCTCGAGTCTTTCCTTTTGTCGCAGCACCTCCGTCAGTGCGTTTCTTTCCTCTCTGCGCAGAAGCGAGATCATAAGGCTGAGCACCCCGCCGACACTCAACAGCAGCAAGGTTCGCAGCCACTCTCTCTGTTCCGCGATCTGCCATGAATGGAAGGGTTCGATCAAATAGAAGATACTCGCCAATGTACTCAACACGGTGGCAAAAAGCCCCGCTCTAAAGCTGCCGTACCACGCCGCGAGCGCCACTCCGAGCAGAAAGAGAAGTAGCGGAGGCGACCCCATAAACAGCGGCAGCAGAAAATGCTGAACCATCAATATGGTTGCTGTCGCCAGTACCGCTACAACATAGCCGTTAGTCAAAACTCGCTTGATCGAAAATGTATGCAAGGAGGTAACCTTTGTTAATCACGATCTCTTCGAATGAAATCGAAGCCGTAAATCTGCTGTTGCGAAAAACACAATACCCCAGAGAACAGCTATAACAAACTGGGACATCAACAGGCTCGATGCGGCATCGTTCCCGAAGGAGTTTCACTGAGACCGACGTGCGCATCCAAATGCATAAACGGCGACGATACGCCCGATTGAGATTGCCGCCCACTTTGGGGTAACGTAGCTCCATGATCCTCGACCGCTTTCATCCCGCCGTCTCGGCCTGGTTCCGGGATGCCTTTCCCTCGCCTACCGAGTGCCAGACCGAAGCCTGGGACGCCATCAAATCTGGCCGCCACACGCTGATCGCCGCGCCCACCGGTTCCGGCAAGACCCTGGCGGCATTTCTGGCCGCCATCGACGATCTGGTTCGAGAAGGCGAAGTCTTCGGCTTGCCGGAAGAAACCCGCGTGCTCTACATCTCGCCGCTCAAGGCGCTGAGCAATGACATCCACAAGAACCTCGAAGCGCCGCTCGACGGCATCAACACCAAGCTGTTCGAACTCGGCTCGACCGACGTGGCGATCCGCTCGCAAGTCCGCACCGGCGACACCCCGGCACTCGCCCGGGCGGCCATGAACAAACATCCGCCGCATATTCTGGTGACCACGCCCGAGTCGGTTTATATCCTGCTCACCAGCGAAAGCGGGCGACGAATGCTGAAAACCGTGCGCACGGTGATCGTCGACGAAATCCATGCGGTGGTGGGCAGCAAGCGCGGATCGCACCTGGCCTTGTCGCTGGAACGGCTGGAACGCCTGGTCGAGCACCGCCTCACCCGCATCGGCCTTTCCGCCACTCAAAACCCCATTGAGTCGGTCGCGCGCTTTCTGACCGGCGGCGCCGAGTGCCGCATTATCGACACCGGCCACCGGCGCCAGCTCGACCTTGCCATCGAATTGCCCGATTCGCCGCTTGAGGCCGTGCTGTCCCAGCAGGCGGCCAAAGAAATCTACGACCGCATGACGGCCTTGATCGAAGCGCACAAGACTACGCTGATCTTCGTCAACACGCGCCGCTTGGCGGAACGGGTGGCCCGCGCATTGAGCGAGCGACTGGGCGAGGACCACGTCACTTCGCACCACGGCAGCCTGTCGCGGGACCAGCGCCTGTCCGCCGAGCACCGGCTGAAAACGGGGAAACTGAAAGCTTTGGTCGCCACGGCATCCTTGGAACTCGGCATCGACGTCGGCGATGTGGATCTCGTGTGCCAACTGGGGACCACGGGCTCGATCGCGACCTTTTTGCAGCGGGTGGGCCGTTCCGGGCACTTTGCGGGAGGTCTGCCGAAGGGCCGGCTGTTCCCGGCCAGCCGCGACGATCTCATCGAGTGCATTGCCCTGATCGATGCCATACGGCGGGGCGAGCTGGATCGCTTGATCATGCCGCAGAAGCCCGCGGACGTCCTGGCCCAGCAGATCGTGGCGATGGTGGCGTCGGAGGACTGGTCGGAGGACGAGCTTTACCGGACCGTGTGTCGCGCCTTTCCCTATCACGAGCTGAGCCGGCAGGAGTTCGACGAAGTCGTCAAGATGCTGGCGGAAGGTTTCAGCACCCGGCGCGGACCGCGCGGCGCTTATGTGCACCGGGACGGCATCCACAAACGCCTCCGGGCCAAGCGCGGAGCGAGACTCACCGCCGTCACCTGCGGCGGGGCGATTCCGGACAACGCCGAATACCGCGTGATCCTGGAACCCTCCGGGGAATTCATCGGCACCGTGGACGAAGATTTCGCCATCGAAAGCCTGGCCGGCGACATTTTCCAGCTCGGCAACGCGAGCTGGCGGGTCTTGCGGCTCGAAGCCGGCACCTTGCGCGTCGAGGACGCGCGGCATCAGCCGCCCAACATCCCCTTCTGGTTCGGCGAAGCGCCGGGGCGGACGCATGAGTTGTCTTATGCGGTGTCGCGGCTCCGGCGGGAAATCGAGGAGCGCTTGGAAAAGCCGTTCGATACAGGCTTTGTAGGCCCGGATAAGAACCTGAATCTACCCGCCGCCAACGCCTTTCTCGAAAACGAGGTCGGCATTTCGCCACTGGCCGCATTGCAGGCCGTCAACTATCTCGCCGCGGCCAAGCTCGCCCTCAGCACGCTGCCCACCCTGGACACGCTGGTATTCGAGCGCTTCTTCGACGAATCGGGCGGCATGCAGTTCATCATTCATGCGCCCTTCGGCAGCCGGGTCAATCGCGGCTGGGGACTCGCCTTGCGCAAGCGCTTCTGCCGCACCTTCAATTTCGAGCTGCAGGCCGCCGCCACCGAGAACGCCATCATTTTGTCGCTGGGCACTTCGCAAAGCTTTCCGCTGGAGGACGTCACGCGGTTTTTGAACACCAACACCGTGCGCGATTTGTTGGTGCAAGCGCTGCTCGCGGCCCCGATGTTCAACGTGCGCTGGCGCTGGAACGCCGTCTGTTCGCTCGCGCTCAAACGCTTCCAAGGCGGCCGGAAGACGCCCCCCTATCTCCTCCGCATGCAGGCGGAAGACCTCGTCACCGGCGTGTTTCCCGACCAGCTCGCGTGCTTCGAGAACATCGTCGGCGACCGGGAGGTGCCGGACCATCCGCTGGTCAACCAGACGGTGCACGATTGCTTGACCGAAGCCATGGACATCGACCGCTTGATCGAGGTGATCCGCGGAATCGAGACCGGTTCGATCCGCGTGGTGTGCCGCGACCTGATCGAACCTTCGCCGCTCGCTGCCGAAATCGTCAATTCCAAGGTTTACAGCTTCCTCGACGGTGCCCCGCTGGAAGAGCGCCGGACCCGCGCGGTAGCCAGCCGTCGCTGGCTCGACCCTTCCGAAGCCGCGGACCTCGGCCGTCTCGATCAGGCGGCCATCGACCGGGTGCGGCAGGAAGCCTGGCCCGACGCCTCCAACGCCGACGAGCTGCACGATGCCTTGCAGATGCTGGGCTTTCTCCAGCAATCCGAAGCGGAAATCGGCTGGAAAGCACTTTTTCAAGAGTTGAAACGGCAAGGACGCGTGGCGGAATTGCAGGTGCCGAACGGCAATGTTCTTTGGATTGCGGCCGAGCGTTTGCCGCAATTCCGGGCGGTGTATCGGCAAGCCGATGGCTCGTCGCTCATTCACATCGGTTATGCCGCACAACTGCCGCTGGAGTATCTGGAGCAAACCTGGACGCAGGAGGACGCGCTGAAAGAGATCGTCCGCGGACGCATCGACTGCACCGGGCCCGCCACGTCGGCGGAACTGGCGGACGCCTTGGCGCTCCCTGTCGGCCGCATCGAGTATGTGCTCTTGGCGCTGCAGACGGAGGGCTTTGTCCTGCGCGGGTCATATACGCCCGGAAAAGGCGCTGAAGAATGGTGCGAAAGGCGTTTGCTGGCGCGCATCCATCGCTACACCATCAACCGTCTGCGTCAGGAAATCGAGCCGGTGCCCAGCGCCGATTTCATGCGCTTCCTGTTCCGCTGGCAGCACGTGCATCCCGAAAGCCGGATGCAAGGCGCGCAAGCTCTCGCGGCAGTTCTGGCGCAACTGGAAGGCTTCGAGGCGGCGGCGGTCGCCTGGGAAGGCGATTTGTTGCCAGGACGGATCACCGATTACGACCCGGCCTGGCTCGATGCCCTGTGCCTTTCAGGCAAGATCGTCTGGACCCGGCTGTCCGCCGCCAAAGGCGGACAGGGACCGGTCAAATCCTCGCCCATGGCGCTCATCGGCCGGCGCCATTTGCCCTATTGGCGGCAATTCGCGGCGCCGTGCGATTCGCCCGAGCTGTCGCCCGCCGCGCAGCGCGTAGCGGACATTTTGAGCACCCGCGGCGCGCTGTTCTTCGAAGAACTGGCCCAGTGGGCAGGTCTATTGCCGACTCAACTGGAAAACACCTTGGCGGAGCTGGTCGCGCGCGGATGGGTCGCGTCGGACAGTTTCATGGGACTGCGCGCACTATTGATCCCGGAGCAAAAAAAGCAGCGCTATCGGGGACTTTCCTTCGGAATGGCGGAAGCCGGGCGCTGGACGCTCGTTCAGCCGCCTCTGCGGATCGACGAGAACCCGTCCAAGTCGACCAATCAGGAAGATCAAGAAGCCGCCGAGCATGTTGCCGGCATGCTGCTCAAGCGTTATGGCGTCGTATTCCGGGCATTGTTGGCGCGCGAGACCATTGCACCGCCCTGGCAGGATATCCTCCGCATTTACCGGCGTTTGGAAGCCCGCGGCGAAATACGCGGAGGGCGCTTCGTGGCCGGCCATTTCGGCGAGCAGTTCGCCCTGCCCGAAGCAGTCGAGGCCCTGCGTGCGGTGCGCAAGGAGAAAGATACCGGAACTCTGGTCACGCTCAGCGCCGTCGATCCGCTGAATCTCGTCGGCATCGTCACGCCCGGCGCGAAAATCCCCGCGCTCCCCGGCAACCGCGTGCTCTTCCAAGGCGGCGTCCCAACGGCCTTGCACGTCGGTAAGGAGACGCAATTTCTGGTTTCAGTGGAAAAGCATCGGGAGTGGGAGTTTAAGAACCGGCTGACGCAACGGACCATCCCACCGCAGCTACGAGCTTATCTCGGCTCGGCGTCTTAGGATGTGATTGAAGGATGTAGGGTGGGTTAGGCACGCATAGCCACGAACCATGCCGTAACCGCAGCGCTTTTCGCGCGCCGTAACCGACCGGTTCCGCGGCCTTGCCTGGTGGGTTACGGCGCGCGGAAATACCGCAAGAACTTTCCAGAGTTGATGCGATGCGCGCCTAACCCACCCTACAATCGATTTCAAGTAGAACCGGATATACAGCCAAATCCTTAACGCCTTCAGCGCGAGACGCTTTCCTGGCGCTTCTTCTGCAATTCGATTTCGTAAATGAATTTCTGCAGGCTGATGTCGAAATTTCGGCTGGTGCCGCGGAAAATACATCCCACCCGCTGACCGACGGGTGGGTTGGCCCAAGTCATCGCAACTTTATTGCGCACTTCGAGACCTAGCGTCATTTCGCCGTGGCCCGGTAAGATCAGTCTGCATTCTTCAAAAATATGCCCTATGGCAAACGAATCGCCGAGCCGATCGGTTTTGTCGATCAGGGCCAAGCCCGAAAGACTAATGTCGGCAATGCCGAACTCCCCGGGCTTATCGTTCACCCTGAGTACGCATTTGACCGGCATGGCGACCGGAATCGCCACCCGGTAGAACGTCCGCTGCTGCCGCCAGTACAAGGCATCCGGGATCAGGGCCGCAAGCACGGTCTGCCCGTTCAAAGTCGCCTCGGTGAGTTTGGTCAGGGCGAAGCGGCACTGGATGCCGTCGACTTGCCCACGAAATACGACTTGCTGCGCCGTCAGCAACTGCTGATTGACGCTGGAGTTCTCGCTCAAATCCAGGACCACCAGCCCTTTTTCCGGCATTACTTGCACGACCGTGGTCACGAAACTCAGACTTTTCCCGTCCGGCTGAGCGGTCAACAGACACTTTTTCGCCTGTATCAGCTTGAGCTTTTCGATAATGTCACCCCGGCCTTTCAGAGTGTATCCGGCATGGCTTTCAATGGTATCGGCTGGCATGAGTCGCTATAAACTAAAGGGCCATTTTCACATTAAAGCTTAGCAGGACGATGCATCGAAAACTGGGATCGCGATCGCCTGCGGTTGTTAATCGTCCGTCGTTTCGGTCGAAGTCCGTTTCGGCAAGGGCACGTCGAAAACGATATTTTCGCCGCCGTTGAGGACCAGGAAGTGCCGTCCCTTCGCGCGGGCGAGCATGGTGACACCCGCCTGCCGCGCCAGCTCGTAGCCCATATGGGTAGCGCCGGAACGTGACAGCAACACCGGAATTCCCATTTGGGTGACCTTGATCACCATTTCCGAGGTCAAGCGTCCGGTAGTGTAGAAAATCTTGTCTCCGCCTTCCATACCGGTAAGCCACATATAACCGGCAATCGCATCCACGGCGTTGTGACGCCCGACGTCTTCGACGAAGATTTCGATCTCGCCGTCTTTGCACAACGCGCAGCCGTGTACCGCCCCGGCCCGCTTGTACACCTCGTTATAATCCCGAAGCGTATTGAAAATGCCGTAGATCTCCGATTGACGGACGGTGGCCTTGGGCACGCGAATTTCGCGGAGCTGGTCCATCAATCGGCCGAACACCGTACCCTGACCGCATCCTGTGGTGACAGTGCGGCTACCCAATCTTTCCAGAAAGGCGTGCTCGGTAAGCCGCGTGGTCACCGCGACCGCCTCGGTCTCCCAATCGACCTGCACCGATCGGATGTCGGCGATGTTTTCAATGAAACCCTGGTTGCGGAGATAACCGAGGGTCAAGAGTTCCGGATGGGTGCCGATGGTCATCAAGGTGACGATCTCGTATTTGTCCACATACACGGTCAGCGCGCGTTCGCCCACCAGTTCCAGCTCGCGGCGCTCCCCATACTCGTCGAGCGCGGTGGCGGCATAACAGGAGGCGCGTCCCGCATCGGTCATTCGGATGTCGTAAGGATTGGCTTGAAGATTTATAGGGACCGGAACCGCCGCGCCCGCCGTTTCCATCTCTTCCAGCGCCGCCAACTCCTCCGGCGTGTTGATATTGGCGAACAGCTCGGGATGATCGCTGAAATCGGCCAGGGCCAAGCTGTGCTGCTCGAACCAAAGGTCGATCTTCCGCTGGCCGCTGGCCAGATAGCGCTCCAGGCTGTCCGCCAGGCGGCGTTCGGCCAATAGGAAAACCGGGTGCAAGCGTTCTCCGTCATGGGCGGCGCAAAGCTCGGCTCCGGTTTCTTTCATTACGCGGCACAGCCGTTCCAGAAGACGCCCCGTCACCAGCGGCGAATCGCAGGGCACGGTCAAGACATAGGGCGTTTCCGCGGCACGCATGGCGCTGAGCAATCCGGCCAAAGGACCGTCGAAGGTGTCGGTCTGATCGGAGACCACGGGATAACCGAAACGGGCATAGTCATCCCGGTTCCGATTGGCGTTGATCAGAATATGCGCAGCGACCGAGTCCAAGGCTTCCAGGGCATAGCTCGCCAGCGGCTTGCCTTTGAAGCGAATCAGCCCTTTGTCTTCGCCGCCCATTCGTCGCGCTCGGCCTCCGGCCAGGACCACACCGGTTATTTTTGCTCTCTCTAAAATCATGGTGATAAGCTAAAAATCGAGTTTCGACACGTTGCTGCTGAGTATATGCGCCTATTTTTCGGTTCGATCGTCGCACTGCTGCTGATTATCCTGCCAGGGTGCGCCGCCCAAGAAGAACCTGAGCTCCCTTATTATCAAGCCGAGACCACCAAACCTTATCAGGACGTTCTGGCGGAGCTGGAACTTGCCATTACCGAGCGGAATTTCCGCATCACCGGCCACAACAAGATCGGCAGCGTGATCCGGGAGCGCGACAATATCAGCTTCCCCGATTACGACACCATTCAGTTCTGCAATCTCACGCTGGCGCGCGAGATGCTGGAAATTTCGCCGGAATCCGTCATCTACATGCCCTGCAACGTGGCCGTCCGTTCCGAGAACGGCAAAGTCATCGTGACCACGCATTTGCTGCCGACCCGTTCGCCTAACCTGAAAATGAACGAATTCGCGCGGCAAATGAACGAAAACCTCAAACAAATCGTGGACTTTGCGGTCGAAGACTGAACTTCATCAATTGCACCGTCCGCTTTCGCTGCACTATCATGTAGCGATTTTGAGACAGGTTTACGAGAACGACTCAGCATGAAAAAAACCGCTTTTTCCTTAAAACTCCGTTGGCCCGCAACGGTTGCCGTTCTGATTCTAGCAGCCGGCTGCACCTCCACTCCTCCCGCTCCCGAGACGGCAGCAAAGGAAACCAACGATTTTCCCACGCTGGCCAGAGTCGAATACGTCCTGCAGTGCATGCAGGAGCATGGCGGCCAGAACTACAACAATCTCTATCACTGCACCTGCAGCGTCGACAAGATCGCGAGCCGAATGAGCCACGATGAATTCGTCCAGGCGCAAACCTTCACTTATGGATTCAACATGGCTGGCGAACGCGGTGCGGAATTCCGCGATCCGCCGGAATCCGCAAAACTGCGCGACAAGTATAAGGAAGCGAAAAAATACGCTCAGGAAGCCTGTTTTCCAGCCGGTGCGGATAAGGACGTGAAAAAGTAACTGGCTAATGCAACTGGTTCCGGTGGGTTACGGCCTTCAGCCTAACCCACCCTACCATGTACTTGGTGACACCCGTTCGTAGGTCGGCAATCCTTTGCCGACAAGGACTCTTAAAACATATCCTTCCGCCGCCGCGTCTCGGCAAACACCTGCAGCGGATCTGCGTTCAGCATTCCCAAATTGCTCTGAATTTCCTCGCTCTCGGGGCGCAGGAACGGATTGGTTTCCAATTCCTCCTGCAAGGTCGACGGCACGGTGGGCCTGTTTTGCCGCCGCAGTTCATCGACTTGCTTCATTCGTTGCCGAAGCGCCGCATTGCCGGGCTCTACCGACAAGGCGAATCGGCCGTTCGTCTGGGTGTATTCGTGGGCGCAGTAAACCTTGGTTTCGGGAGGCAAGGCGCGTAATTTCGAGAGCGACCGCCACATCTCGTCCGGCGTCCCCTCGAACAGCCGTCCGCAGCCCAGGGCGAAAAGCGTATCGCCGCAAAAAAGTGCATCGGCCTCGGCGAACCAGAAGGCGATGTGCGCCCGTGTGTGCCCCGGAACGTCTAGGACGCGCGCCTCGGAACTTCCAAATTTCAAAACCGTCATCTCGCCAACCGCCACGTCAATCCCCGGAATGCGCTTAAGGTCTCGCTCCGAACCGACGATGCGACAACCCGTCCGCCGCTTCAGCTCCAGATTGCCGCCCACGTGATCCCCGTGATGATGGGTATTCAGGACATGCGTCAGCGTCCATCCGTTCGCGGCTAGCGCCTCCAGAACCGGATCCGCCTCGGCCGGATCGACCGCCGCCGTCTCGCCGGTTTGGTTATCGTGGATCAGGTAAACGTAGTTGTCCTTGAGCACGGGGATTTGCAGGATTTCCAGCATGACGCGTCCTCATTTGCCACTGGACAAATACCGGGCGATATCCTCTTTCGAAAAGCCGATTTTACGGGCCACGCGGTCCGCATGGCTGACCCTCGAAATGCCTTCGACCAGCCGGTAGGTCGGCTGCTCGTTCTTGAACTCGACCTGCCTTGCTAGTCCGATGCCTTTCTGCTGATAGGCATCGACCAGTTCGTGGTTGTGAGTGATCAAAATTGTGTTGCTGCCTTTCTGATAAAACCCGTCGAGAATGTTCATGGAAATCTCGATCTTTTCCTCGTGGGTCGTGCCTTCCGAGAGTTCGTCCATGATCACCAGGCTTTTCGGCGTCGTTGCGAGAAAAATGTCCTTGGTACGCTTGAGCTCGGTGCCGAAGCGCCCCTCTCCGTCGGTCAGGTGGCTGATCTCCGGAACTTGATAAAAGATACGGTCGGCGACGGTCAGTTCCACGTCCTGAGCCGGCACGTAACACCCGATTTGCGCGAGCAACTGGCTCTGCGCCAGGGTTTTGCAAAACGCCGTCTTTCCGCCGCTGTTCGGCCCGGTGATGAAGGTGAGCCGCGTATCCTTCAGGGTGATGTCGTTCGGTACGTAGTCCGGGTTCTCCTTACTCAGCACCGGATTCCGCACGCCTTTGAGCACCAGCGAATGCCGATCGGCCTCGATGATTTTCGGCAAGACCATGGGGTGGCGGACGGATTCCTTGAGGCGGACGAAGCTCAACAGTTCGTCCAGCTTGCCCAGCGAATCCAGCGTGTTTTGCACGTCTTCGGACCGCTTGAAGATGTCGCGAAGCGGGTAGATGCAGCCGTCGCGATCGAAACCGCCGACGATCGGGATGTAAACAAAGCTGATAGGCAACAGGAACAGCCAGAAGACCGGTGCGATCGACACGGCCATCTCGAGCACCAGTGGTAGGAATTGGAGAGCCAGAAAAATGAGTATCCCAGCGACCGTAAGTCCCACCGGTTTGAACAGCGACGGCCGAAAACGAATCGCCGGGGTATACCAGCGTTTCTCCGCCTTGGTTCGGACATCTTTCTCGGTCCGATATACCGGACCCTTCATCAGTGCATAGGCGCGCGAATGGGCGAAGCGCCGCAAGTCGTCGACTAGCAGGCCCAAGTACTCGCTGTTCGGCGTCGAGAGCCGATTTGCCGCCTCTACTATCTCGAGCATGAACCGAGTACCCTTTTTATAGGTCTCATAACCGTAGCCCTCGATTTCCAGCTTGTGCGCCGGCGAACTCATAAGCCCCATGAACGTGCCGAATAATAAGCCGTAAAAATCCTCTTCAAGCGACCTCGCGCGGTTGATCAAGGCTTCTAATGATTCTCGCAGCGCTTTGTTGGATTCGATTTCCCGAACCGCGTCCTGCTTGGCCCGGATGAGGTCTGCCGACGCCAACGGCTGCACCAGCGAGCGGTAAAGGGTCGCCTGACCCGCGATCGTGGCGGCGTGGTTGACGCTGTCGAATAGCTTATCGACTTCGATGGCTTGAAACGTCGAAACATCGATGACGCCTTCTCCGGTCGCGCCCGGCGCAACGGAACGAACAACCGGCGGTTCCTTGGAATCGGATTGCAGAAGAGTCTGGTATAGGGAATTCATGGAGCAAGGACCTAGCAATGATGGTTCGGCGCTAACCTACACCTTAGCGGCGCATGCTTCAACCTGGTAAGGAAATCGGTACTCCTTAAAGACCTGGTGATATCTCGAACAGTGCCCATGATCGACTCGATCATCGATTCAGCTTAAAATTTCAAACATTTTTCAAGAAAATCCGTCCATCCTTTGGCAAAGCCGCATGCGATTGCGGCGGCTGTTTTGACGGAACAAGAAGTTTCATCAACCCACGCGATCTCGACACTCATGACCGATCACTCCGTTCGCTCCGATACGGGCCACAGCGCCGCATCTGTTTTGACTCTGGGTATATCCGGCTTTAGCTATGCCGATTTGTACGAACCGGAACGGCTCAAGGACCTGTCAGACGTCTTCGACGCAACGGTCCGAGACCACGATCCGACGTTATTCGCCGAATTCGAGCGCTATCGCGCGTGCCAAGGCGAAGGCATGCCGCCCGAGCAGGTGTCGGATGTGCTGGTCAAAATGGCACCCTATGTCGGCACTTTCCTGGCGCGGCTCTTCGGTGTGTCGTCCGAACGGGACCAGCAGGTACAGACGATCCGCACAGAATTCGACAGCATCTTCGTGTACCGCAACGAAATCGCCGGCAAGGTTGCGGGGCTGTTCAAGAATCAACCATTGGAAAGCTGGGATATCGGTGGTATCCGAGCGAACTTCGATGCTTTGCTTCGAATCGCCGAACCCGGACTTTTCGAATCCGACCCGGAAAAAGCGGTTGCCGCCCTAAGTGCACGCCTGCACCGCTGGCATCAAAGCTTGCAGGCTGCCGAGCAATCGCTGAGCCCGGCGATCAAGAGCGCGATCGCCGAACTGCGGCGTGCGCTCGCCACTAATCCGGATACCGAGGAACGCTTTGCGGATTTACTGGGTGAAAGCGACGAAGACTTGGTGAGGGCGCTGCTGGATTTGGTTCAACGGTGGACTTATGCCGCACAGCAAATTCCCGAGCTCAAAGCTGTAGTCCAGAGCTGGGCCAGCTTCAAATTCCCGGCCAAAACCGATTTCAATCATTTGGTGCATCACGAAACGCGCCCGGCGGATGGCTACACCGTTTGGGCAGCCCCGGAGGAGCACCACCGGCGGCGCGAAGGGTTCGGCCTTACCGACCCGCGCTTTCCCGAACGACGCGTTTTGTATGAAGTGGACCACTGCATTTATTGCCATGACCGGGATACCGATTCGTGCTCCAAGGGCATGCGCAACAAAAAGGACGGCACCTACAAGACTAACCCGCTGGGCGTGACCATCACTGGCTGCCCGCTGGAGGAAAAGATTTCCGAGATGCACGTCGTCAAGCGGCAAGGCGACAACATCGGCGCGCTGGCCTTGATCACGATCGACAACCCGCTCTGCCCCGGCACCGGCCACCGCATCTGCAACGATTGCATGAAGGGCTGCATTTATCAGAAGACCGAGCCGGTCAATATTCCGCAGATCGAGACCAACGTCCTCACCGATGTATTGTTCATGCCCTGGGGTTTCGAGATTTACAGCTTTTTGACCCGCTGGAATCCGCTCAACGTCAAGCGGCCGTACGCGCTTCCCTATAACGGCAAGAACGTGCTGGTGGCCGGCATGGGACCCGCGGGTTATACCCTGGCTCATTATCTGATCAACGAAGGCTTCGGCGTGGTGGGCATCGACGGTCTCAAGATCGAACCCTTGCCCAAGGACATCGTCGGCGACGAGACCCATGCGCCCCGCCCCATCCATGATTTCCGCGAGCTGTACGAGGATCTCGGCAAACGCATCATGCTGGGCTTCGGTGGCGTGGCCGAATACGGCATCACGGTGCGTTGGGACAAGAACTTCCTGAAGGTCATTTATCTGACCTTGCTGCGGCGGCACAGCTTCCGTTGCTACGGCGGCGTGCGCTTCGGCGGCACGCTCACGATCAACGAAGCCTGGGATCTGGGCTTCGACCACATCGCGATCGCTTCCGGCGCCGGCAAGCCCACCATCATCGACATCAAGAACAACCTGATCCGGGGCATCCGCAAGGCGTCGGACTTTTTGATGGCGCTGCAATTGACCGGAGCCGCCAAGGAATCGTCGCTCGCCAATCTGCAAGTGCGGCTTCCGGCCGGCGTGATCGGCGGCGGCTTGACCGCCATCGACACCGCCACCGAGCTCTTGGCTTACTATCCGGTGCAGGTTGAAAAAATCCTGCAGCGCTATGAAAAGCTGTGTGCCGCTTTCGGTGAGGGAGCCATACGCGCTCGCTACGACGAGGAAGAACTGCTGATTCTCGACGAGTTCTTAGGCCATGCCAAGGCCGTACAGGCGGAACGCCAGCGCGCCCAAAACGCAGGGGAAAAACCCAATTTCCTGCCGCTCCTGAACGCCTGGGGCGGGGTCACGCTGTACTATCGCAAAGGCATGAAGGATTCGCCCGCTTACCGGCAGAACCATGAGGAAATCAAGGAAGCCATGGATGAAGGCATTCGGCTGGCCGAGGGCATGAATCCGCTCGAAGCCCTGGAGGACAAATACGGGCATCTTCGCGCCGTGCGCTTCGAAAAGCTCGAGGAAAAAGACGGCCGCTGGCAAAAGGCCGGCGATCTCGAAGTTCCGTTGCGCAGCCTGTTCGTCGCCGCCGGAACCTCGCCCAACACCATCTACGAGTCCGAGCATCCGGACACCTTCGAGATGGACAAAAAGTTCTACCAGCGTTACGAACCCAATTGGCTGAGCGAAATCCCGGAGCTGGAGCCGGTTAACGACACCACCGTGCCCAAAATAGGCAAACCGGCACCGTTTACCTCATATCGACGCCACGGCAAGTTCATCACGTTCTACGGCGACAACCACCCGGTCTACGCCGGTAATGTGGTGAAGGCGATGGCCAGCGCCAAGAACGGATATCCCTATATCGTCAAGCTGTACGAAAAGGAACTCGCCACGCTCGATTGCGCCCAACAGCCCCAGCGCCTTGCACATTTGAAGGAGTTCCAGCGCAAGCTCGACGACATGCTGCTGGCGCGGATCGTGGAAATCAATCGGGTCACGCCGACCATCGTCGAAGTCATCGTCAGGGCTCCCCTGGCCGCGAAACACTTCTGCCCGGGCCAGTTCTACCGCGTTCAAAATTTCGAAGCCCTCGCGCCCGTCGTGGACGATACGGTGCTGGTCGCCGAAGGTCTGGCGCTGACCGGCGCCTGGGTCGACAAAGAACAGGGCCTCATATCCTTAATCGCTCTGGAGATGGGTTCCTCGTCCAAGCTCTGCGCGATGTGGAAACCGGGCGATCCGGTCGTGGTGATGGGCGTCACCGGCGCCCCTACCGAGATTCACGCCGGGCAGACGGTCCTTCTCGCCGGCGGCGGCCTCGGCAATGCGGTGCTGTTCTCCATCGGCAAGGCGCTGCGCGCCGCGGGCAGCCACGTCATTTATTTCGCCGGCTATCGGAAGCGCGAAGACGTGTTCAAAATTCGGGAAATCGAAGCGGCCTCGGACGTGGTGGTCTGGTCAGTCGATAATCTTCCCGGTGCCGAGCCCATACCGCCATTGCGCCCGCAGGACAAAACCTTCGTCGGCAATATCGTCGAAGCCATGCTGGCTTATGCCAAAGGCGAACTGGGTGCGACACCGATCCACATGGACGACGTCGACCATATGATCGTGATCGGCTCCGACCGCATGATGGCGGCAGTCAAAGCAGCCCGTTACGGCGTCCTCCAGCCGTATCTGAAGGCTCATCACTCCGCCATCGGCTCGATCAATTCGCCGATGCAGTGCATGATGAAAGGCGTCTGCGCGCAGTGCCTGTGCAAGCACGTGGAACCGGACAGCGGCAAGGAGTATTTCGTGTACTCCTGTTACAACCAGGATCAAGACCTCGACCGGGTGGATTTCCCCAATCTGTACGCACGCCTGCGCCAGAACTCGGTACAGGAGAAGCTGTCGACGATGTGGCTGGATTATCTGCTTTCGAAAACCGGCGACCGACGGGTCGGATAAATAAATTTCCGATGACGAAAGCATGACAATATTCGGAAAGTCTTTTACTATTGACGCCCGTTGACTGCATGGACGGCTTTACGCCCTTCTTCAATCGACGCCATCGCAGGAGCTAGTAAGCTGAAGGCTTTCCGCGAAACGCGGTGTACTAATGGCGGCGTATGCGTCAGCACCCAATAAGCAATCGTGACATTAGTTTGGTTATTCCAGGAATGACCAGAGGAGAACGCAAGAGAATGAAAATGAACAAATCCTTAGTTCTGGGCGCTTTGTTGTTGACCGGCACAATGGGTAGCGCCTTCGCTGCCGAAAACGCTGCTGGTGTTAAAGAATTCATGGGCAAGACCGTCCAGACCACCAAAGAAGCCCAAGCCGCCGCCGCCGCGGGCAACAAGGAAGGCTGCCTGTCCGCCATCAAGCAGACCAAGCAGAACTACAAGGAAATCACTGGTGACGCCGCTGGCAAGCCTTTGCAGGATGCCATGAAGAAGGTTCGGCAAGCGCAAGACCTTTGCGAAGCCGGAAACACGTCCGAAGCCGCTCCGCTTTTGAGCGAAGCCGCCACCGCCATGGACAAGGTCAACGCCGGCATCAAATAAGATGCCTGCAACCGGCCTGCTTTAAAAAAGGCCAGGAAGCACGAAAGCAGGGTGACAAATCACCCTGCTTTTTTGTAGCCGATCCTTACCCCATTGCAGCGACCATCGCCTCGGCGAATTCGCTAGTTTTCACCTCTCGTGCGCCTTCCATTTGCCGTGCAAAGTCGTAGGTGACGATCTTCTTGCCGACGACGGTGCTATAAGCGGCTTCTATCGCTTTCGCAGCTTCTAGCCACCCCAGGTATTCGAGCAGCATTACTCCGCTGAAAAGCAACGATCCGGGATTCGCCTTATCCTGACCCGCGTATTTCGGCGCGGAACCATGGGTTGCTTCGAACACGGCGATGAAATCGCCGATGTTGCCTCCCGGCGCGATGCCTACGCCTCCCACTTCGGCTGCGACGGCATCCGAAAGATAGTCCCCGTTCAGGTTGAGCGTAGCGATGACATCGAACTCTTCGGGACGAAGCAGCATCTGCTGGAACATGATATCGGCAATGCGATCCTTGATGACGATCTTACCGTCCGGCTGCTTGCCGCCGTGGATACTGCTCAATTCCTCTTCGGTGATGGTCTGATCGGCGAATTCCATACGGGCGAGCTCATAACCCCAGTTGCGGAATGCGCCCTCGGTGTATTTCATGATATTGCCCTTGTGCACCAAGGTAATGCTCTTCCGCCCGTGATCGAGCGCATAACGGATGGCCTTGCGGATCAGCCGCTTGCTTCCGAATTCACTCACCGGCTTCACCCCCAGAGCGCTGCCCTCATGGAAATCCGCCTTGAACTCCTCTTTCAGGAACCGCTCGAGGTTAAAGGCTTCGGGCGATCCCGCCGGATATTCGATACCCGCATAAACATCCTCGGTATTTTCCCGAAAGATCACCACGTCCACCGCTTCGGGATGACGCAGGGGCGACGGCACTCCCGGAAAATGGCGTACCGGGCGAACGCACGCGTAGAGATCGAGGGCTTGCCGAAGGGAAACATTGATAGACCGCATTCCCCCGCCCACCGGGGTCGTCAAAGGACCTTTAATGGATACGACGAGGTCTTTGAGCGCCTGTACCGCTTCGTCAGGAAAAGCGTTGCCGTAGAGGGTACCGGCTTTCTCTCCGAGAAAGAGCTCGCACCAATGGATTTTGCGCGATCCGCCGTACGCTTTCGCGACAGCGGCATCCCAAACTCGAAGGGATGCGCGCGTGATGTCCGGACCGATGCCATCGCCTTCGACGTAGCCGATGATGGGCTCGTCAGGAATATGAAGCTTGCCGTTCCGAACGCTGATCTTTTCACCGCTGGCGGGAAATCGAATATGCCGGTAATCCATGGGAGCCTCCACGAGAAAACCTAGGAAGTAAGCTTTCGACCGGCGCCTGATCCGAGGCGGTTCAGCGACTAGGCGGAATAGGCTCCGACCTTGAGACTAATTATGCTTGGGCAAAATAGCGTTGTAAAAATTCGTCGAAAGAGAGCTTGTCGCCGGCTTCTATCTGCCGCTGCTCCTCGAGCGACTCCTCCGCCTGGCGGCGGAAGAATTCGGTTCGCTCGGCCGATAGGAAACGATCGCGGAACATCCGCGCATGTTCGTTTGATATCCGCAGTGCATATTCCTCGAACGATTCGCCGTTCGACCTCATCTCGGCCAGTATGCGGGCGGACGGCGTTCGTTCCGGATCGGAGAGCATGGCGGCTTGCTTCTCAAGGCTCCGGGTATAGGGTTTAAGCGTATCCCCTGCATCGAGAATTTCCGCAATGCCGCGCATCGCGTCGAGTATTTCCGCCGCCCACCCTTTCAATGAAACGTCCTCGCCTTTGCGGCGAAGCTTGAATCCGGGCGTGCGGCCGCAACACGCGACTGCCATGCCGTCTCGGCTGACTTCCGCCTTCTCCGAGGAATCGAGCGGAGGGCTTTCCTGTAAAAGGCAGAAAAGCAGAAAGACCTCCAGAAAACGCAACTGATCGAGGTTTGCCCCTGCGGGACTGAAGCACTGTAAGTCCAGCGACCGGAGTTCCAAATAGCGCACGCCGCGCCTCTTGAGGGCAAGCGTCGGCTTTTCACCGGACTCGGCGATTTGTTTGGGGCGAATGACGCTGTAATACTCGTTTTCGATTTGCAGGATGTTGCTGTTCAGTTGACGGTAGTCTCCGTCCACTTTGACACCCATCCTCTCGTAAAGCGGATAGGGTGTCGCTATGGCCTTGCCGAGACTCGCCACATAGTCATTGAGATTATTAAACGAGATCTCGAGTCCGGCCTGGCTGTCGTTTTTATAGCCGATATCGCTCATGCGCAACGAGGTTGCATAGGGGCGAAAAAGCGTTCGGGCGTCGAACTCCGAGAATCTGGACGCAAGATATTCGCGCCCCGTGAAAAATGACTTGCTGAACGCCGGAGAAGCACCGAACAAATAGATCGTCAGCCATCCGTAGCGATGGACATTGCGCACCATGCCGAAATAGTTGTCGGCAACAAAGCTGGACAGCGATTCCGTGCCACCTTCCAACTCTTGCAAGACCGGCCATAACGCTTCATTGACGGAATAATTGAAATGAACGCCGGCGATGGCCTGCATCATTCGTCCGTAGCGATAGGCGAGTCCATGCCGGTAGATGTGCTTCATCCGGCCGATGTTGGAGGTGCCGTATTCGGCGATGGGAATGCTTTCGTCGCCGGCCACGCCGCAAGGCATAGAGGTTGCGAGTAAAATCTCATCGCCTAGATTCCGGTACACGAAGGTGTGCAAGTCTTCAAGAAATCGCAGCGTTTCCGCAAGATCGGCGCAGGGCGGCGTAATCAGCTCGATCAGAGCCTCGGAATAATCCGTCGTGATATAAGAATGCGTCAACGCCGATCCCACACCGATCGGATGCGGTGTATGCGCGATAACTCCGTCAGGCGTAAGCCGAAGGCTTTCCTTTTCCAGCCCTTTAAGGCCGTTCCTCAGCAACTGTTGTTGGCCGGCACGAATAAGCTGGTTAAGCCGGGAGTCTATGCTTTGGCTCAAGCGCGGATAATCCTTGGTGTTGTTCTTAGAGGCGGGATAGTTCGTGAGATCACGGAAGGCAGTCCGGATTCAATGGACTACAAAACACCCGAATTCGTTTCCATTTTATCAGAGAAGGGTATTTAGCCTGTAGAGCAAACCATTATCTTGATTTGAACCGGATCTCACCAACTGAAAAGCACCCATTGGGGAATCCGCATATCGTCTTCCAAATCGCTGCGTCGCACGTCCATATTGCCGTCACCATCGGTATCGAGCAGATAATAAGCCGGCCCGATAGCCGGCTTGATCTTAACCATGTAAAGCCGGTTGTTGATCCGGTATTCTTCGATAGTATCTTTGCCCCGTCGGATAATCGTGACATCCGGCTCCAAGGGCTCACCGCTCTCGACCTGGGGCGGGATGTCCGGCGGCTCGGGCACCGGGGCGAGTTCATCCTGCGCTTGGATGGCGGCTGCGCCAAGCAAAAGATATAGAGAAATAATCCGTAGCATGATGAATCCTGCTGAAAGCACTGGGTTTCGAAGTTTGCCAATGATAGTACAGATCGGATCGAGAAATCCGCTTACGTGATTGTAAGTGCACTGACGATCGGACTACGGAGCCTCCGGCAATTTCGGTATTCGTGAAACCAACCGAGCCGCGTAATGACTCGAAGATTACCTGGCACATTGAACGTCCGCGATGACAATCATCAACTCCCTTTATTCACACCCGGCTAGACTCAGGCGGAATTTAATCAACGGTCCTCATCTTAAGGACCGGTACCGCTCGGTTAAATTCCCCGGAACGAGCAAAGACATTCCCCATGGCTAGGCGAAGTGATCATAGCCGCGATGAGCTTCGCGAAATGGCTCTAAAAGCAACGGAAACGATCGTCGAACGAGAGGGCGCGACGGGCCTCAGCACACGCAAGATCGCGAGCGAAATCGGCTATACCGTGGGCAGCCTTTATTTGATTTTCGAGAACCTGGATGACTTGATCTTCCAGGTGAACGCCCGAACTTTGGCCGAATTGGCACTCGAGCTTGACCAAGCTGCGGCTCGAAAGAACGCCCCCGAGGCTGCCCTGGTGGAACTGGGCCTGGTTTATCTTCGCTTTGCCACATCACATCGCGGGCGTTGGGATCTGATCTTCGGACGCGGATCGCCCATGGCCATTCCGTCGCCCGATTGGTACCGCCACCGTGTTCTCGCCTTATTTGATAGGGTTGAAACATTCCTTGCTCAGCTCGGTCCGGCCCGAAAGCCGACAGAAGTCGCACTGGCCGCTCGTGCGCTTTGGAGCGGCGTGCATGGCGTCTGCACCCTGGCGCTCACCGACAAGCTCGACATCGCCGGTCTTTCGGATGCCGAGACGCTTACAACTTCGCTGATCGAGATCTTTTTATCCGGCTGGATGCGGCAAAAATAAGATCGCTCGCCGGCTCTAAGGAGCCTATCCAACAAGGCAATTTACCGGTCTTAAGGCAAACTCACCCGTTCCTCGCCTCATGCGACGAACACTTTTTGCCGGTAAACTGATTTATCTTTCCGAAAAATCTCTAGCGCCAAACGATGGACGATCATCAACTTTTACGTTATAGCCGACAGATTCTGCTGCCTCAGATCGACGTCGAAGGCCAGGAAAAGTTACTGAATTCCAGGGCGTTGATTATCGGTCTCGGCGGCCTCGGTTCACCCGCAGCCATGTATTTGGCCGCCGCTGGCGTCGGCAGTCTAGTGCTGAACGACTACGATGTCGTAGAAATATCCAATCTTCAGCGGCAGATTGTGCACGGGATAGAGAACATCGGAGAACCGAAAGCGATTTCGGCACGTAAGACCCTCGAACGGTTAAACCCCGATGTAGAAATTACCGAACTCACGTCCCGTTTGGAGAGCGCGCAATTGGAACGGGAAATCGCTCAAGCCGATGTCGTACTGGATTGCTCGGACAACTTCGCCACCCGTTTCGCCATCAACGCCGCTTGCGTAAAAAGCCGAACCCCGCTGGTTTCCGGAGCGGTAATCCGTTTCGAGGGCCAACTCGCGGTATTCACACCGGGCGTCGGAAATAATCCCTGTTACAATTGCTTGTACGCCGATCACGGCGAACTTGCGGAAAGCTGCGTGCAAACCGGCGTTCTCGCGCCTCTCCCTGGAATCATCGGCAGCCTGCAGGCTTTGGAGGCTATAAAGCTCCTCACAGGCGTCGGTGACCCTATCCGGGGACGGCTGTTATTGCTCGACGCGCTAAGCATGGAATGGAATCAGATGGTCTTGAAAAGAAATCCGAAGTGTCCCACTTGCAGTGGATTGGCTTGAGTAATCAAGGCGGCGTTCGCTGATTTCCCTTCGATAAATGGGAATATCTCCCGTTGCTTTCCAAAAATCGGATACGTATACTTTCGTTCGTGCTTTTTAAGCCATTCCAAATTAAAGCAATAATTTAGTTTTTTGGAGGTAATCCGAAATGAGATGGGAAAAACCAAGCTACAAAGACCTGCGCTTTGGCTTCGAAGTCACGATGTACATCTACAACCGCTAATTCGCCGGTTGAATCCCTGAACGGGGCTCCACAGCAATGTCGGGCCCCGTTTTTCATTTAAGGGCTCATCTTAAAAGCTCTTTTGCCTAGCAAAGATCGAAATGAAAGTCCGAGTGTTGGGTGCCGGCGCCGGCGGCGGGTTCCCGCAGTGGAACTGTAACTGTCACAACTGCTCCAGGCTGCGCCGAGGCGAAGTCAATGCCAGATCGCGCACTCAGTCGTCGATCGCCGTCAGCAGCGACAACGAGAACTGGGTGCTTTTCAATGCTTCGCCCGATATCCGCGCCCAATTAGAGGCCTTTCACGCTGCCCACCCCAAGCACGGCATCCGCGACAGCGGCATTAAAGCCATCATTTTGATCGACAGCCAAATCGATCACACCACGGGGTTATTGATGTTGCGCGAGTCCACCCGGCCGTTGGACATTTATTGCAGCGAGATGGTGAAACAGGATCTGTCAACGGGATTTCCGGTATTTAAGATGCTGGAGCACTACTGCGGCGTCAATCACCATAGCACGCCTCTGGACGGCAGCGATTTCACAATTCCCGAAATTCACGATCTGAAATTCCACACCCACTCGCTGAAAAGCAAGGCACCGCCCTATTCGCCTCATCGGCACGATCCCCATGAAGGGGACAACATCGGCGTCATCATCGAGCAGATGTCTTCGGGCAAGAAACTTTATTACGCGCCGGGACTCGGAGAAATAGAACCCCATGTCTTTACAGCCATGCAAAAGGCCGATTGCCTATTGGTCGATGGCACGTTTTGGCAAGAAGACGAAATGGGCCGCGCCGGCATTTGCGATAAGCTTGCCCGCGACATGGGGCATTTACCTCAATCGGGCTCGGACGGCATGATCGAAGTGCTGAAAAATGTGCCCAAAGCACGGAAAATTTTGATTCATATCAATAATACCAACCCGATCTTAGACGAAGATTCGCCGGAGCGGAAAACTCTTACCGAAGCGGGCATCGAAGTTGCCTACGACGGCATGGAAATCGACCTGTGAGAGACACCATGAGCGAACAGACACCTTGGAGCCGAGAAGAATTCGAGGCCAAATTGCGCGCGAAGGAAGCGTATTACCATATTAACCATCCCTATCATGTGCTTATGGCTGACGGCAAGCTCAGCAAGGAGCAGATTCAGGGGTGGGTTGCGAACCGTTTCTATTACCAAATCAAAATTCCGGTCAAAGATTCGGCCATTTTGGCGAATTGTCCCGATCGCGAAACCCGCCGCCAATGGATTCAGCGCATACACGATCATGACGGCTGGGGCGACGATGCGGGCGGCATAGAAGCCTGGACGCGACTCGGTATCGCGGTGGGGATTCCCCGCGACGAACTCTGGTCGCTAAAGCACGTACTGCCAGGCGTTCGTTTCGCCGTGGACGCCTATGTCAATTTCGCCCGTCAGGCTTCCTGGCAGGAAGCGGCCTGCTCCTCGCTGACTGAGTTGTTCGCGCCGACCATTCACAAGCAACGCTTGTCCGGCTGGCCCGACCTGTATCCGTGGATCGACCAGGAGGGTCTCGCCTATTTCCGGAAACGGGTGAGCCAGGCCAGCCGCGATGTGGAACACGGCCTCGCCATCACGCTGGATTACTTCAAGACCCGCGAGCAACAGGAGCGCGCCCTGGAGATCCTCCAGTTCAAGCTGGACATCCTGTGGAGCATGCTCGACGCGATGTACTTGGCCTATATCGAAAACAAGCCGCCTTATTTCAACATTAAGCCTTGAAACCATGGCCTTAGACGCCCAAAGCCTTTTCGCCTTTTCGCCCTTGCACCGACTGCAATGGGAGGAAGCTCAGCAGCGTTACGTGATTCTTTATCCCGAGGGCTTGGTCGAGTTAAACCTGCCCGCTGCCGAAATTCTCAAGCTGTGCGACGGCACGCGCAACTTGGACGCAATCGTCTCGGAGCTTGAGACGAAATTCGAAACCACGGGTCTAAGGGACGACATTTCCGAACTCCTGCAATCTGCCTTGGATAATGGTTGGATCAGACAAACTCCCCGTCAGTAGTCCGCGTTGGCTGTTAGCCGAACTAACCTATACCTGCCCGCTGCAGTGCCCTTATTGCTCCAATCCTATCGACTTCGCGAAACATAAAGACGAACTCGATACTGCCGATTGGCTGAGGGTGTTCTCCGAAGCCCGCGAGATGGGCGCGGTGCAACTCGGCTTGTCGGGCGGCGAACCGCTGGTGCGCCAGGACTTACCGGTCCTGATCGGACATGCCCGAAAGCTGGGCTATTACGTCAACCTGATCACTTCCGGCTACAACCTCGACGAAGACAAGATCGCCGAACTGAAGGACGCCGGACTGGACCACATCCAAGTCAGCATTCAGGCGCCCGAAAAGACACTGAACAACTATCTGGCCGGCACCGAATCCTTCGAGCACAAGAAAGAGGTGGCCCGACTGGTCAAGAAGCACGGCTATCCCATGGTGCTGTGCGTCGTGATCCACCGCCAGAACATCCATTTGATGCGCGAAATTCTCGATATGGCCGTCGAACTGGAGGCCGATTATCTGGAACTCGCCAATACCCAGTATTACGGCTGGGCGCATCTCAATCGCGATCAGTTGCTGCCGACCCGCGAACAGTTCCGGGAGGCCGAGGCCATCGCCCAGGACTACAAGGAAAAGCTCAAGGGAAAGATGAAAATTTATTACGTGGTGCCGGACTACTACGAAGATCGGCCGAAGGCCTGCATGAATGGCTGGGGAACGACATTTCTGACCATCGCGCCGGATGGCCTGGCCCTGCCCTGCCACGAGGCCCGCTCTCTGCCGGGACTCGACTGTCCCAACGTGCGCGATATGAGCGTGCGCGACATCTGGCTGCACTCCGATGCCTTCAACAAATTTCGCGGATACGAGTGGATGAAGGAGCCGTGCCGCTCCTGCCCGGAAAAAACCAAGGACTTCGGCGGTTGTCGTTGCCAGGCCTACCTTTTCACCGGCGACATGACCGCCGCCGACCCGGTATGTAGCAAATCCCCCCATCGGAATGCTGTGATCGCAGCCATCGCCAGCGCGCGCTCGGCATCTCAAACCGGTGAAACGAAACCGCTGGTGTTTCGCAACACCCGGAACTCAAAAGCTTTGAGCGGCTGAACTCCAGCGGTCCGAACTCGGGCACATGCCCACTTTACTTTTTGAGCCCTTCCCAAGGCTTGTACAAACCCTCTGCCTCGATTCCGAATAGCCCTAGGATTCGACCGACCGTCTCATCGATCAATTCTGGCAAAGTTTTCGCCGTACCATAGAAGGCCGGCAGCGGCGGAAAGATGATACCCCCCATTTCCGTCACGGCCGCCATATTGCGGATATGCGCCAAATTCAAAGGCGTTTCTCGCGGTACCACGACCAACCGACGGCGCTCTTTAAGCGTCACATCGGCTGCGCGGGAGATTAGATTGTCGGAAAACCCGTGTGCCACGGAAGCCAGAGTCTTCATCGAGCATGGCGCAATGATCATGCCCTGAGTCTTGAACGCGCCACTTGCGATACTGGCCCCGACGTCGTTGACATCGTGCACCATATCGGCAAACGCACACACGCCACTACGCTTCATGCCCAGCTCGTGGTGGATGTTGAGCACGCCCGCCGAAGAAATAATCAGATGCGTTTCCCATCCGCCGATGTCGCGCAGCACTTGCAGCAGGCGCAAGCCGTATACGGCGCCGGTCGCACCGGTCATGGCAATAATCAAGCGTTTGCTTCCGCTCATGAACCAAGCCACTCAGCCATTTCATCCGCCGCCGTAACCAGGGCGTCGATCATCTCCTCGCCGGCAGCGATATGGCCGGCATTCGGCAGAATACGCAGCGCTGAATTCGGCAGACGCTTGTAAAGGCTAAAGGACGATTCCACGGGACAAACCAAATCACGACGGCCGTGGATCAGAATCGTCGGCAAATGACGAATCCTGTCACAATGCTCCAAAATGGTGTTTTCCGGGATGAAATACCTGTTCACGGCATAGTGGAGCTCGATCCGAGCTTGATTGACCTCCTCCGACGAAACGTGCTCGTTCAATTCGGATGGATCGAACTCATCCCCGACAATGACCTGACCACTCCATAATGCCCATGCCCGAGCTGCGCGCCGCTGGGCCAATTCATCATCACCGGTCAGGCATGAATACAAATAAGGCAGTGGATCATTCCGCTTGGACTCCGGGATGCTCGCCATGAACTGCTCCCATCGCTCCGGGTAAATTCGGTCTGCGCCAGAGCCGACAAACCATTCGAGATCACGCTGCCGGGCCAGAAACGCCGCCCTCAGCACCAGCCCGGCGACCTTGGCCGGATGGCGTTGAGCGTACAAAAGCGCCAAGGTCGCACCCCAGGAACCTCCGAACAGCAGCCAACGATCGATTTGAAGGGCGTGACGAATATAGTCCAAATCACCGATCAAATCCGCCGTCGTATTACCGAGAAGCTCTCCATGGGGAACCGAGCGCCCGGCGCCTCGCTGATCGACGAGAATGATCCGGTACTTTTTGGGATCGAAAAAGGAGCGATGATAAGCCTTGCAGCCGGACCCTGGCCCGCCGTGCAAGAAGACCACGGGCACTCCGGAAGGACTCCCGCATTCTTCCACATAGACTTGATGCTTATCCCGCTTAAACTGATGGCTCGCGTAGGGCTCTATGCCGGGATAGAGGGGTTTCATTCAAAACAGCATTAAAGTGTCTGTCTGTGCCCTATTTAGACCGAGAGATCAGAGAAGGTGCCGCATGGCAGATTATGCCTCTTCATGACATCGTCGCCATCACTCCTTCTCAAGAGCAATAAAAAAGGGGGGGATTTTGCATCCCTCCCCTTTTCTCGGCTTGAAAAGTATCTTAGAAGCCGAAACCGAGATAAGCACCGGCGGTCAGGCCGTCGGTGTCTACGCCCTTGAGCGTGACTGCACCGTTTTTGCTCTTGATATCCAGGTCGTCACCGGTGAAGTGATAACGGAAATCGAGACCGGCCCACAGATCGCCCCAGATCTTGTATTCGGCGCCGACGCCCAGCATCAGGCCCGGATTCAGCACGGTAACGCCGCTGGAGGGCGGGCTGATGACGTGGATGCCGAGACCGAATGGAATGATCCACGGCCGGAAGTTGCCCAAGTTGTTGAACTTGATTTTCGGCGCTGCCGTCAGAGTGAACTGGGTAATCTTGTTTTCAATGGTGCCAGTAACAGTGCCAGCTGGTGCATCGGCAACGTTCGCTATGCTAATCAAGGTGTTGGTACCGGTGCCGAAGTTCTTGTACTCGAACATCACTTCACCGTCGAGCGAGGCGATATCGGTCAAACCCCAGAAATCATCGGTCAACTGATGGTCAAAACCGGCGCCCACATACCAGCCGTCATTATCGTTCGGCTCCTGATTGATCAGCAGCGTTTCTATGCCTTTGTAGCCACGGCCATGCTCCATCTTGGCATAACCGCCGCGGAAGAACAGCAGGTCATGATGCTCTTTCTCATGCTCTTCGGCTTCGGCAAGCTGTTGATCAACCTTCTGCTGCTGCGCCTCCATTCTTTCGGCGTTGGCCTTGGCATCGGAGCGAGCCTTCGCCAGTTCCGACCGCAGCGCGCGCATCTCGTCTTCCATCATCTGCAGACGTCTTTCGATATCGGCCTGGGCAGACGTACCTTTGTAGTGGCTTTCGGCCATAGCCTGTTGCGGAGCCAGGCCGGCAACCGCTACAGCGGCGGTAACCATTGCCGCCATACCAGTCGTTTTCTTGATCATTCTTATTCCCCCTCGTGCGAGTTGAACTTACATCCGTTGCATGCCAGCAACAAAAAGTTGCATGTCGGCGCGATCCTAACAAAAAAATCCCCATACAACAATTAGTCTATTTCACTATTTTTGCTAATTGCCGTTATTTGTACCGTTGCTTTTTCTTAGACTAGCGGAAACACATAACCTTGCGGTTATAATGGCGAGTTAGGCTGTAATAGACAGTATGTGGAGCCCACTACTCAGGCTATCGCTGCGCGATTTGGCAAAAGTATGAGGACGACTGCCTTGATATCAAGCGACTGCCTAGCCCTCTCTTGCTCCTTGCCTGCGGCGATTTAATCCAAAGGGAATTCAAGACATGCCTGTTTTTAATCGGGATGTGGTGGATATTCGCTCGATTGCAACATTCACTGGTCCAAAAATAAGCACAGAGACACGACATGGCCATAAAAAATCGATTACACCGTAGCGAGTTGGCTGTCCCCGGCAGCAACAAGCGTATGTTGGAAAAAGCACCCGACTCCGGCGCCGACGTCGTCTTTCTCGATCTGGAAGACGCCGTCGCTCCGGACGATAAAGAGCAGGCGCGGGCCAACATCATCGAAGCGTTGAACACCTACGACTGGTCGAAATGTGCCGTTTCCATCCGCATGAACGGACTCGACACTCATTACGCCTACCGCGATCTCGTAGAAGTGGTCGAAGCCTGCGGCGATAAACTCGACACTATTCTGATTCCCAAAGTCGGCAGCGCTGCCGATGTGTATTTCGTCGCCACCATGCTGTCTCAGATCGAAGCTTATAAAGGTTTCAAGCCGATCAACATCCACGTACTGATCGAAACGGCGATGGGCATGGCGAACGTGGAAGAAATCGCGAAGAGCTGTCCCGAACGCATGGAGGCCATGGTGTTCGGCGTGGCCGACTATGCCGCCTCGGTACGCGCCCGCACCACGCAGATCGGCGGAGCCAATCCCGAGTACGGCATGCTGACCGATCCCGATGAGAACGGACGGCGTTATTTCCATTGGGGCGATCAATGGCATTTCGGCATTTCCCGTATGGTCGCCGCCTGCCGCGCCTACGGATTGCGGCCCATCGACGGCCCGTTTGGCGATTTTGGCGATCCCGAGGGCTACAAGGTCGCCGCGCGCCGCGCCGCCGCGCTGGGCTGCGAAGGCAAGTGGGCGATTCACCCGTCCCAAGTCGCTCTGGCGAATGAAGTCTTTACCCCTACCGAAAAGGAAGTAAATCGCGCCCGCCGCATCTTGGTCGAAATGGAAAAGGCGGCGAAGGAAGGCAAGGGTGCCGTATCCCTGGACGGCCGCCTCATTGACGCTGCCTCCATACGCATGGCGGAAAATGTGGTCAGACAGATCGAACAAATCGAGGCCCGTCAGTCGTAAGGGAATCCCGTCAGTCGGGTTATCGAAGCGTAACCCGACATTCCAATCGTCGGGTTACGGTCTGCCAGCTGAACCCGACCTAATTGAAGAGAGGAAAGCAATCAGTGAATATCCATGAATATCAAGCGAAGGAACTGCTGAAATCATACGGCGTACCGGTTCCGGTTGGCGGCGTCGCCTATTCTGACCACCAGGCTGCCCAAGTAGCGGAGGAAATCGGCGGCAGCAAGTGGGTTGTCAAAGCACAGATTCATGCCGGCGGCCGCGGCAAGGCGGGCGGCGTGAAGGTCGTCGATTCCATCGACGAAGTGCAAAGAACCGCCGACGCCATGATCGGCACTCACCTGATCACCCATCAGACCGGCCCCGAGGGCTCCGTGATCCAGCGCGTCTGGATCGAACAGGCCAGCGACATCAAAAAGGAATTTTATCTAGGCTTTGTCATCGACCGCGGCTCTCAGCGTATCACTATCATTGCGTCCAGCGAAGGCGGCATGGATATCGAGGAGGTCGCCAAGGACACTCCGGAAAAAATCGTCAAGGAAGTTATCGACCCGGCGATCGGCCTTCTGGATTTTCAATGCCGCAAAGTGGCTACCGCCATCGGGCTCAAGGGCAAACTGATGCCGCAGGCCGTCAAGCTCATGAAGTCCCTCTACCGCTGCATGCGCGACAAGGACGCCCTTCAGGCGGAAATCAATCCGTTGGCCATCGTCGGCAACGGTGAGGACAAACTGATGGTGTTGGACGCCAAGTTCAGCTTCGACGATAACGCCCTATACCGCCAGAAAACCGTCACCGAGATGCGTGATCTGGCCGAGGAAGATCCGAAAGAGGTCGAAGCCTCCGGCCACGGGCTCAACTACATCGCGCTCGACGGTAACATCGGCTGCATCGTCAATGGTGCCGGCCTCGCGATGGCCTCCCTGGACGCCATCACCCTGCACGGCGGACGTCCCGCCAACTTCCTCGACGTGGGTGGCGGTGCCTCGCCCGAAAAAGTCACCAACGCCTGCCGCATCGTGCTGGAAGACCCCAACGTCAAATGCATCCTGGTCAACATTTTCGCCGGTATCAACCGCTGTGACTGGATTGCCAAAGGCTTGATCCAGGCCTGCAACAGCCTCCAGATCAAGGTTCCCTTGATCGTGCGCCTGGCTGGCACCAACGTGGAAGAAGGGCGCAAGATTCTGGCGGAATCGGGCCTCTCCTTCATTACCGCCGAAAATCTGGATGCCGCAGCCGCCAAGGCCGTCGAAACGGTAAAAGGGTAAGCATCAATGAGCGTATTCGTTAACAAAAACTCCAGGGTCATCTTCCAAGGCTTCACCGGCGAACACGCCACCTTCCACGCAGAGGACGCGATGAAAATCGGGACCAATGTCGTCGGCGGCGTTACGCCCGGCAAAGGCGGCACCACTCATCTGGGCCTGCCGGTATTCGACACCGTAGCCGAGGCCGTGGCCGCCACCGGTGCCGATGTTTCCGCCGTATTCGTGCCTCCGCCTTTCAGCGCCGATGCCTTGATGGAGGCCATCGATGCGGAAATCAAAGTGGCAGTGACCATCGCCGACGGCGTTCCGGTACACGACATGATCCGGCTCCAGCGCTACCGCACGGGCAAGGATACGATCATCGTCGGTCCCAACACCCCCGGCATCATCACGCCGGGCGAGTGTAAAGTGGGCATCATGCCCTCGCATATCTACAAAAAAGGCAACGTCGGCATTGTCTCCCGCTCGGGAACGCTCAACTACGAAGCTACCGAGCAAATGGCGGCCTTGGAGCTTGGTATCTCCACGTCGGTAGGCATCGGCGGCGACCCCATCAACGGCACAGACTTTATGACCGTGCTGCGCGCCTTCGAAGCCGACCCTGAAACCGAAATCGTGGTCATGATCGGCGAAATCGGCGGCCCCCAGGAAGTGGCTGCGGCTCGCTGGGCCAAGGAAAACATGAAAAAGCCGGTCGTTGGCTTCGTAGCCGGCATCGCCGCCCCCACCGGCCGGCGCATGGGACATGCCGGCGCCATCATTTCCAACGAAGACGACACGGCCAGCGCCAAAATGGACGCCATGGAAGCCTTGGGGCTTTATGTCTCCCGGAACCCGGCCCACATCGGCCAAACCGTGCTGCGGGCGATGAAGGAAAATGGCATTGCTATAAAATAGGCTCTTGTCGGATTACCGACTGTTGGCCTATCAAAGCCGCTGGTTCCGAACCAGCGGCTTTTTTAACGGATAGAAACCATGCGCGATATCTCTCCCTCTGAACTTCGAAGCTATTTCGAGACTGCCAACCCTAAACCGTTGCTGCTCGACGTGCGCGAACCTCAGGAATACGCCCACTGTCATATCGAAGGCAGCGTTCACATTCCCATGAACGATATTCCCGCCCGACTCGGCGAACTCGATCCGCAACGGGACATTGTCGTCATCTGCCATCACGGCATGCGCAGCCGCATGGTGGGCGATTATCTAGAGCGCCAAGGATTCGAGAAAATCGCCAATCTGCGTGGCGGCATCGATGCTTGGGCCATGGAAATCGAACCCGGCATGCCGAGGTATTGACGTGATTGCCATCATTCAGCGGGTGACGCGGGCCGAAGTGACCGTGGCGGGCAAAAGCGTTGGAAAAATCGATAAAGGGATACTCGCCTTGGTCGCAGTCGAACGGGGCGATAGCGAAGCGCAAGCCGAGCGGTTGGCCGAGCGTATCCTGGGTTACCGGATTTTCGGGGATGCCGAGGACAAGATGAATCTCAATATCGTGGATGTGAGCGGCGGAGTGTTGCTGGTCTCTCAGTTCACTTTAGCCGCTGATACCCGAAAAGGCATGCGCCCGAGCTTCAGCCCAGCCGCCAATCCGGAAACCGGACAACGGCTGTTCGATTACTTTGTGGAAAAGGTACGGACCAGCCATGCTCCCGTGGAAACCGGGCGGTTCGGCGCCAACATGCAGATCGAACTAGTCAATGACGGCCCCGTGACTTTCATACTAAGCGTGCCGCCTGCTAAAACCGAGTGACGGCCGCGCTTCGCAGGGTGGGTTGGACGCGCATGCCAGTCGTGCTATCAACCAACTCCAAGCTTAACGCGCGTCGAACCCTACACCGGAGCGGCATTAACGTTCCATTTTCGGTGGGTTACGGCGCGCACCCAACTTAGCGGTAAACGGAAAGGTGCTCCTCATGCGCACCTAACCCACCCTACCGTCTACGGTTCGATCAACACCCGCATACCCACGTCCACTTGCTCGAATAAATCGGCGACATCCCAACTTTTCATGCGGATACAGCCGTGGGAAGCGGGCTCGCCAGTGACGCCTGTATCGGGGCTACCGTGGATATAGATGTAGCGCCAGGTAGTGTCAACCGGGCCATAGCGGTTGAAGCCGGGCTCAAGGCCGCCCAGCCAAAGGATGCGGGTCAAAATCCAGTCCCTTTCCGGAAATCGGGCAGCGAGTTCAGTATCGTAAATTTCCCCGGTCGGCCGACGTGCTACGAATACGGTGTTGAGCGGCAAGCCCGTTCCGATCTTGGCCCGAATGCGATGCCAGCCGCGCGGGGTACAACCGCTGCCCATGCGCTCGCCGGGACCGTTCTTGGCGGTAGAGACGAGCCAGGTCCTAACCACTTCGCCGTTCTCGATAAGATCGAGTCCCTGCCGGAGGATGCTGACCCGGAGATAGACCGGTGGTTCAGAACGGCTGGTGCCCACGACACTCTACCCTTTCTCGAACAGCGCGATGGACTCCACATGCGCCGTCTGCGGGAACATATCCATGACGCCCGCGCGAATCAGACGATAGCCGTGTTGATGAACCAGGATGCCGGCATCGCGCGCCAAGGTCGACGGATTGCAGGAAACGTAGACGATGCGGCTTGCCCCCCAACGCGGTACATAAGACAAAATTTCTTCGGCACCGGCGCGGGAAGGATCGAGCAGAATCTTGTCATAACGCCGATTCGCCCAAGCCGCATCATTCAAGGCTTGGCTCAGATCGGCGACATGAAACTCGACGTTACCCACGCCGTTGGCCTCCGCATTCTGCCGGGCGCGTTCCACCGACTCGGAACTGCCTTCGACACCGACAACACTATTCGCGCGCTTGGCGATCGGCAGGGTGAAATTGCCGATTCCGCAAAAAAGGTCGAGCACCGATTCACCGGATGCAGGTTCGAGCACGTTCATTACGCGATCCACCATTTTGCGGTTGATGTCGACGTTGACCTGCGTGAATTCGGTGGGCTTGAACCGAAATTCGATGCCTTGGTTTAGCAGCGAATAGCTCAGCATCAGCGGATGCTCGGGGTAAAGCGGAACGACCGAATCGGGCCCCCGCCTCTGCACATAAATGTCGAATTCGAAATGTGCACCGAACGCCCTCAATCGTTCCAGATCGTCCGGGGAAGCATCCTCGAGGATACGGAACACCAACGCGGTACGCTCATCGCCCACGGCGGCTTCGATCTGCGGCAGCCGATCTTTGATGCTGAGCGAACCGATCAAGTCAGATAAATCACGCAACCGCTCGCCCACTTTCGGATGCAGCACGGGGCAGAATTCCAGATCGGCGATGAAAGGGCTGGAACGTTCGCGAAACCCGACCAGCACCCGCCCCTTCTTCGGCACGTATTTCACCCCGAGGCGAGCCTTGTGGCGGTAACCCCAATGCGGGCCGGTCAACGGCGGCCACAGCGGCACCTCGTCGATCTTGCCGATGCGCCGGAACTGATCCACCAAAAGCTTTTGCTTCTCTTCGATTTGCGCCGTATCGGTCAGATGCTGAAAGCTGCAACCGCCGCAGACGCCGAAACTCGGGCAACGAGGCTGAACCCGGCCCGGCGCCGGGGTTATGACTTCCTCCACTTTGCCTTCGGCATAGTCACGACGAATGGACGTATAGACGAAGGTAACCTCTTCACCCGGCAACGCGCCGTCGATGAAAACGGCCTTGCCCTCGACGCGGGCGACGCCTCGCCCGTCGTGGGCGAAGGATTCGATGTGCGCCGGGAAGGCTTCTTGCGGAAGCGGTTTCTTGCGTGCTCGTGCGGCCATGGTCACTCCGGAAATACGCCGGTGGATAGATAGCGGTCGCCGCGGTCGCAGATGATGACGACGATCACCGCGTTTTCAACCTCCTTCGACAGCCGCAAAGCCGCCGACACCGCGCCACCGGACGAAATGCCGGCGAAAATGCCTTCGCGCGCCGCCAGTTGGCGGGTCATGTCTTCCGCCTCTTCTTGCGTTACGTCCATGATGCGGTCGACCCGGCTGAAATCGCAGATTTTCGGCAGATACTCCTTGGGCCAGCGGCGTATGCCGGGAATCTTGGCCTCGTCCTTGGGCTGCACACCGATGATTTGGATGGCGGGATTTTTCTCTTTCAAAAACATGGAGGTGCCCATGATGGTGCCGGTGGTTCCCATCGAGCTGACGAAGTGGGTCACGGTGCCCTCGCTGTCGCGCCAAATCTCGGGGCCGGTGCCTTCGCAATGGGCGCGCGGGTTATCCGGATTGGAGAATTGATCGAGGATTCGGCCTTCTCCCTTTTGCTCCATGTCCCGCGCCAGATCGATGGCCGCTTCCATGCTGCCTTCGGCGGGCGTCAGGATGATTTCGGCGCCGAAGGCTTTCATCACGGCGCGCCGTTCCGCGCTCATGTTTTCCGGCATGATCAGGGTCATCCGATAACCCTTGATCGCCGCCGCCATCGCCAGGGCGATGCCGGTGTTGCCGCTGGTGGCTTCGATCAGCCGATCGCCCGGCTTGATCTCGCCGCGCTCTTCGGCGCGCTTGATCATGCTGATTGCCGGCCGGTCTTTCACCGATCCTGCGGGATTGTCGCCTTCCAGCTTGGCCAGGATGATGTTGCTCGTCTCGCCCGGGAGACGCTGCAATCTGACCAGTGGCGTATTTCCGACAAAGGACTCGATGGTGGGAAAAATCATGGCCGTTCTCAAGGGGTTGATATTCCTGAGCGATACGCTCAACTATGGGATAATATGGCAATCTCGAATTTTACCACTTCACGTTTTGTGCCATGCAAAAAGTCGAATTGCTGTCCCCGGCAGGCACCCTCAAGAATATGCGGTACGCCTTTGCTTATGGCGCCGATGCGGTCTACGCCGGCCTGCCGCGCTATAGCCTCCGTGTGCGGAACAACGATTTCCTGGAAAAGAATCTCGCGGCGGGCATATCCGAGGCTCATGAACTCGGCAAATCGTTTTATCTGGCGACCAATGTGCTGCCGCACAACGCCAAGGTCAAAACCTTCATCAAAGATTTGACGCCGATCGTCGCCATGGGGCCGGATGCTCTCATCATGGCCGATCCCGGATTGATCATGCTGGCCCGGGAAGCATGGCCGGACATGCCAATCCACCTCTCGGTCCAAGCCAACACGCTGAACTACGCAGCGGTACGCTTCTGGCAGTCGGTCGGCATCAAGCGGATCATTCTGTCGCGCGAGCTTTCCCTGGATGAAATCGGAGAAATCCGGCAACGCTGCCCGGACATGGAATTGGAAGTGTTCGTGCACGGCGCCTTGTGCATCGCCTACTCGGGCCGCTGCCTGCTGTCGGGTTACTTTAATCACCGCGATCCGAACCAGGGCACCTGCACCAACGCCTGCCGCTGGAAGTACGATTTGGCGCCGGCCGAAGAGAACGCCGAGGGCGATTACGTTCCCGGACAGCTTCGCCTGTCGCTGTCCGACCTCAACCAAAATCTCTCGGCTTGCGGCGACCAGCCTCGGCACCCCATGGCCGATCAGATCTATTTTCTCGAGGAAGAAACGCGGCCGGGCGAACTCATGCCGGTCATGGAAGACGAGCACGGCACCTATATCCTGAACTCCAAAGACCTCCGCGCCGTGGAGCACGTGCAGCGCCTGGCCGAACTAGGCGTCGACAGTCTCAAGATCGAAGGGCGCACCAAGTCTTATTATTACGTGGCGCGCACCGCGCAGGTTTACCGGCAAGCGATCGACGACGCCCTGGCCGGGCGGAAATTCGATCCTGCGCTACTGGGCGTGTTGGAAAATCTCGCCCAGCGGGGATACACCGACGGCTTTTATGTGCGCCATCACTCGCAGGACTATCAAAACTACATCCGCGGCCACTCGGAAAGCCATCGCCAGCAATTCGTAGGGGAAATCGTCGATTTCGACGAAAACTCCGGACTCGCGGCCGTCTTGGTGAAAAACAAGTTCGCCGTAGGCGACCGGCTCGAACTGATTCTGCCGCAGGGCAACCGGGACATCGTGTTGCAGCACATGAAAGACGCGCATGGCAACCCCATGCAGGAAGCGCCGGGCGGCGGCTATAACGTCAAAATACCGGTGCCAGGCGGTAACTGCCGCAATGGATTGATCGCCCGATATTTGTAAGTGTCGAAAACGCGACAACGTGTCAAATCCGTCCACCAGTTAGGCTCGGTCAGGTATCATAGCGCCTCCAAGCTTTAATGGTGCGGAGACTGCCCATGATGTTCACGACCCCCGACCTTTGCGATCAATACTCCGACACTCATCATCTGCAAATCGCCGAACCGATGTTTCGCCCTTTCGGCGGCAAGAGCGCGTTCAGCGGCCGCATCACGACGCTCAAGATATTCGAGGATAATGTCCTGCTTCGGGCGGTCCTCGAAAAAAAGGTCGAAGACCGGGTTCTCATCGTCGACGGGGGCGGCTCTCACCGCTGCGCCCTGCTCGGGGCCAATCTGGCCAGGCTCGCCTGCGGCAACGGTTGGCAAGGGATCATCGTCTACGGCTGCATTCGCGATTCAGTGGAAGTCAACCGAATGCCTATCGGCATCCGCGCGTTGCATACCCATCCCTTGAGAAGCCACAAAAAAGGCGGCGGAGATCGGGATATTCTGGTCACCTTCGCGGGCATCAATTTCAGAACCGGCTACTACGTCTACGCCGACGAAGACGGTATCGTCGTGGCTGAGGACAAATTAATCTGACCATGGGACACCGACTCACCAAAATCTATACGCGAACCGGCGATAAAGGCACGACGGGGCTCGGCGACGGCAGCCGGGTCGACAAAGACGCCCCGCGGGTCGAAGCCTACGGCGTGCTCGACGAACTCAATAGTCATATCGGACTGGTACTGGCTTATCCCCCAACATCAAGGGTGGGAGATTGCCTGACCGAAATTCAACAAACGCTATTCGATCTCGGCGGAGATCTGTGCATCCCCGGACGCCACTCCATCGGCCAGAACCATATCGACTGGCTGGAACAATGGCTGGATCATTTCAACGCTCAACTGCCTTGGTTGCAAAACTTCATACTGCCCGGCGGAAATCCGCCCGCGGCACATTGCCATACCGCTCGCGCCGTGTGCCGCCGGGCCGAAAGGGTACTGGTCTCTCTGGGAAAAACGGAGCCGGTGGATCCTTTTGCCCTCGCCTACCTCAACCGTCTATCGGACTTCTTGTTCGTAGTCGCCCGTGTACTAGCGCGCCAAGGCGGCGGAACAGAAACGCTGTGGCAGCCTCGTCGTCCTGCGCCACAGCCGCCACGTTGATTCGGCTCGTCTAAAATGCAAGAATCTCCCACTTTCTTAGTCAGAAATTACCCATACGCCTATGGAAATCATACTTGCCAATCCCCGTGGTTTTTGCGCCGGTGTCGATCGAGCCATCGAAATCGTCGAACGCGCCATCGAGGTTTTCGGAGCTCCGATTTACGTGCGGCACGAAGTGGTCCATAACCGCTATGTGGTCGACGGTTTGCGCAATCGCGGGGCGGTATTCGTGGAAGAGCTTTCGGAGGTGCCGGAAAAATCCACCGTGATTTTCAGTGCGCATGGGGTTTCCAAAGCCATCCAGAAGGAAGCTCAAGAGCGCGGTCTCCAGGTCTTCGACGCTACATGCCCTTTGGTCACCAAGGTGCACATCGAAGTGCACCAGCATGCCAACGAGGGGCGCGAGATCATCTTCATCGGCCATGCGGGGCATCCTGAGGTGGAAGGCACCATGGGACAGTATGTCAATCCGAACGGCGGAATTTATCTCGTGGAGTCGCCGGAAGACGTAGAGACACTTCAGGTCAAGGATCCGGAAAATCTGGCTTATGTCACTCAAACCACGCTATCCATTGATGATACCCAAGCCGTGGTCAATGCCCTGAAACAGCGATTCCCAAATATTATCGGCCCGAGAAAGGACGACATCTGCTATGCCACGCAAAACCGCCAGGATGCGGTGAAAAAACTCGCCGGCCATTGCGACGTCATTTTGGTGGTTGGTTCTCCCAATAGCTCCAATTCCAACAGGTTAAGAGAAATCGCCGAGAAACTCGGACGCTCGGCCTACTTGATCGATGATGCCGATCAGCTACAACGAGACTGGATCGATGGTGCTCAGAAAATCGGCGTTACCGCTGGCGCATCGGCTCCGGAAATTCTCGTCACCAAAGTAATCAGCAAACTCAAGGAATGGGGCGGACGGACGGTAATGGAAAACCGAGGCATCGAAGAAAAAGTCGTATTTTCCCTGCCGAAAGATCTCCGCCGCACGGCCTGAGAATCACCCTCCGTCGGCATAACCGCCTTAGAAGACCGACGGCGATACCAAACAAATCCCTTTTGTGCCTTCCGATCCTAAGCCAAAATCGGAAGGCAGCGCCTCGTCATCGCACTCTTAGTGCACCTTGCGCATCGTTCGAAGAATCGCGACGGAAATCGTCGATGAGGGGTTGGCATCCATTTAAAAGAGCTATCCTCCATAGTCAGTCCAATAGTGCTCTCACGCAAATAATGCCTTATCGTTTTCCGAATTCTTTTCACACCCGGTCGATTGTCCATTAGCCCGTATCCATATTATTCACTGCAATTCAACATTGGAGAGCTAAACTTAACTTCTACTAGGGTCTTTCAAGCAACGCTGAACCGAAGATTAAGCGTCGAATATGTCAAGAGCTCAGGGGAATCATTTCGAAGAACTGAAAACCACGGGAAAGCTTCCTTCTCCTTTTGGCGTTGCACTCGAAATCATGCGTCTGACTCAAAAGAAAGACGCAACCGCACAGGAGCTCGCCAAGCTCGTGCAGATGGATCCGGCTCTAACGGGCAGAGTGATCCAATTCGCCAACTCGGCGCATACCGGGGCGCGCCGGCCGGTAGTCGCCGTCATCGACGCTATCGGGCTTCTGGGCATGAATACCGTACGCCATTTCGCACTGAGCCTTTCGGTGATTCAAGGAAATCTGACAGGCGTCTGTCCGTTATTTAACTACCGAGCTTTCTGGTCCGATTCTCTGGCGCGAGCCTTGTCCATCCAAGCCATAACAACACGAGATCGCGCTTTCGCGCCAGAGGAAGCATTCACTTGCGCCCTTTTATCCGAGATCGGACAACTGGCATTGGCAAGCGTATACCCGGATGAATACGCGCATTGCCTCGCCGCATGCAAGCCCGAAAACGACGACGAGTTGATCAAGTCCGAACAAGAACGATTTTCCATCGACCACCGGCAAATTACATTCGGCTTGTTGAAAGAGTGGGGCTTTCCTGCCGTCATGCTGGAGGCCTTAGCGCTTAGATATGCGGACTTGAACACCCCCATATGCGAGAGCAGCAGGGCCGAGCGCTTCGCCGCACAATTGCGGCTGGCGACCTTACTCGGCCGCTGCTGCGGCGTGGACGCAAGCACCAGAAGCGCGATGCTCCCGCAAATCATTGCCATGGCACAGACACTCGGCCTGAACGAATCCGACTTGGAAGAGCTTTGGGATCAAGTCATTCAACAGTGGCAGATATCGAGCCGATTTTTGAGCATCCCTGTCGGCGAATTGCCCCTGATGAAATCTTCTGGCAGCGATCAAATCGGTCTCAATCCGAAGGCTAGCGGCCTTAAAATTCTCTTTTTACCCACCGACTTCCAAGACGTCACCGGTCTTGAGACGTTATTACGCTCCGATGGCCATGAAGTGCTCACGGCGGACAATACCGATAAAGGCATAGAGCTCGCTGTTACGGAAAAGCCGCAGCTTATTATTGCGGCATCCGATCAATGTCCGATAGACAGCATACAGTTCTGCAAAGCGCTTCGAGCGTCCGAGATCGGTCGTCAAATCTATCTGATCGTTCTGACATCCGCTGCGGAGAACGATTTCCTGATACAGGCTTTCGACGCCGGAGCCGACGATTTTATCGTCACACCGGTCCACGATAGAGTATTGATTGCTCGGGTGCACGGCGGACAACGCATCATACAAATGCAGGAAGGAATGGCTCGTGAACGGCAGGAAATTAGCCGATATGCCCAAGAGCTGGCGATTGCCAAACGGAAAATGGAGGTTATGGCCATGACGGACTCATTGACCAATATTCCTAATCGCCGCTACGCATTCGCCCGGCTCAACGAAGAATGGTCTGTCTGGCGCCGCACAGGCAAGCCATTAACCATAATGCTTCTGGATCTCGATCATTTTAAGCAGATCAACGATATCTTCGGGCATCAAGTAGGCGATCAGGTACTGGTACACACAGCCAAAATCATTCGTTCCATGCTGCGCTCCGCCGATGTCGTGTGTCGATTGGGGGGAGAAGAATTTATCATCATCGCGCCGAATACGGGAACGGCCATTGCGAAGACGCTAAGCGAACGTCTGCGGAGCGATGTTGAACGGCATCAGCTCCAAACGACAAAGCTGGCGAGGCCGGTGACCACAAGCATCGGCGTCGCGGTTTCCACGGACCATACCATCAACGAGAATGACTTGCTTCACCGTGCGGATCAGGCCCTCTACCGGGCAAAGCACGCTGGACGTAACACCGTCCGGTTCTTTTCGCCACAATGAGCCGATTAGAAGACGACGGGTACGGTATAAACCTTAGCTGTACGGATGTAGTGGCTGGCTTCTTGAAACCCAGCGTGTTTTCAACGAAAGCGAGCGAAAGGTTATGCTACCCCAATCTCTAAGACGATTTCGTGAATTGTTGACAACTGGAACAGGGAAGGGTTGGCGAGCGGGCTTGGCTCGAGTGATTCAAAAGCGCTTTGAGCGCATTACGATCCAGGGGTTTGGACAGATGATGATCGAACCTCACGTCGCGCATCTTTCGGGGTTCGCCGGCATGTTCCAGGTCGGTAAGGGCGATAAGCTTGGGACACCGATGGCCGTATTCTTGACGAAGACACTCGGCCAGCTCATAACCGTCCATCCCGGGCGGACCGAGACTTAAGAGCACCGATTCCGGCCGCAGCTCACGGACTGTCGGCAGCACCCGCGAGCCTTCGTGCACGGCACACGCCTCATATCCCCACGACTTCAACAGTTCGACAATGCCTTGCGCCGAGTCGATATCGGCATCTGCAACCAGTATGTGACCATACGAGGCCGCATCCTCGGACACTTGTGGCGGCGGGGAGCCCTGTTCGGACGCTTTGACATCAAGCAGCGGCAGCCGCACCACGAATTCGCTGCCTGAGCCGGTACCGGCGCTATAGGCTTCCACTTCTCCGCCATGCATCTCCACCAATCGTTTAACCAGGCTCAACCCGATGCCCAAACCGCCTTGCGCCCGGTCAAGGGAACGCGGCTCCTGGGTAAACAAGTCGAAAATATGCGAAAGATTCGAAGGCGAGATACCCATTCCATTATCCTGCACCCGTATCACGGCCTTTGTGCCATCCGTTTCGACCAGCAACCGGATAACCCCGCCCTCTTCCGTGTATTTCGCCGCATTGTCCAAAAGGTTGGAAAATACCTGCGTCAATCGAGCGAAATCAGCCTCCACCCAGAGGGGGATGGCCGATAGCTGAAGATGCAGTTCGTGTTGCCCGGCTTCGATCAGCGGACGGCTGGCCTCGACCGCTTGCAGAACAGGCGTCGTGAGTTCCAGGGATTCGCGCTTGAGCGTTACCTTGCCACAGGTGAGGCGTGATATGTCGAGGAGATCGTCGACCAAACGCGTGAGCTGGCTCAACTGGCGATCGATGATGCCTCTCGCCCAATCGACGTGAAACGGAGTCACATTCGGTTGTTTCAAGACTTCGACCGCATTGCGGATGGGCGCAAGCGGGTTCCGCAACTCGTGGGACAGCATGGCCAGAAACTCATCCTTGCGGCGGTCGGCCTCTTTCAGGGCTTCCTCGATTCGCTTGCGCTCTATGGCATAGCGGATGGAGCGGATCAGCAGGTTCCCCTGAAACTGTCCCTTAATGACAAAATCCTGAGCCCCTTCCTGAATCAGGCGAAATCCGACGGCCTCGTTATCTAGACCGGTAAAGACGACAATCGGAACGGAATTTGCGAGATCGCGTATTTTTAATAGCGTATCGATGCCTTCGGCGTCGGGTAAATTGAGGTCCAAAAGGATGACATCGAACCGCTGCCGGCCCAAAATTTCTTTCGCTTCGCTGAGCCGAGATACCCGCTCCAAATCGAAACGCACTACGCCGACCTGACTTAACGCATCTTCGACCAGGAAGGCATCGCTCGGGCTGTCCTCCACCAGGAGAACGTGGTAGTGCTGCTGCATAGACTGAACTTACCGGGAAGGAAGGCTCACCACCGTAAACCAAAAAGTCTCAATGGCTTGGACCACTTTGACAAAGCTCTCGAAATGGACCGGCTTGGTGATATAGCAGTTGGCATGCAATCCGTACGCACGAAGAATATCCTCCTCCGCTCTGGAAACCGTCATCACCACGACCGGAATCATTTTTAAATTCGCATCACTTTTGATTTCCGCAAGAACCTCGCGTCCATCCTTCTTCGGCAAATTAAGATCCAGAAGAATAAGATCCGGGCGAGGTGCGTCCGCATATTTGCCCTCCCGCCGGAGAAACGAAATGGCTTCTACGCCGTCTTCTACAATGAAAAGTTCGGTGAGCAGCTTTGCGGACTCGAGCGCTTCTTGAGTAAGAAGCACATCGGTGGGGCTATCTTCAACCAGCAGGATATTGACAGGTTTCATCGGATCATTTTGATGTTAAATGAGTGGGAAAGGTAAAGAAGAAGGTGGCGCCGTGGCCGGGCTCGGATTCCACCCAAATCCGTCCGCCATGCCGCTCCACGACTCTTTTACAAATGGCGAGACCGATTCCGGTGCCCGGATAGTCGTTCCGTGCGTGCAGTCGTTGAAAAATCCTGAATATCCGCTCGAAATAATAAGGTTCTATGCCGATCCCGTTGTCGCGGACCGAAAAAATCCATTCGCCGTTTTGCTTTTTCACACCGATATGAATCAGTGGCGCTTGATCACCGCGGAATTTGACAGCGTTACTGATCAGATTCTGAAACAATTGGGTGAGCTGGCGGGAATCCGCAAGAATTGTCGGCAGATCATCATGGGTTATCTTGGCTCCACTCTCGTCGATGGGGACCTCGAGATTGGCCAGAACGGTGTTTAAGATAGCTTGGCAGTCCGTTGGCTCGAACGGGTGATCCCGGGAGCCGATACGCGAATATGCCAGAAGATCGTTGATAAGGTTTTGCATGCGGGCGGCACCTTCCACCGTATGGCTGATCACTTGATCCGCCCGTGCGTCCAGTTTTCCCTGGTACCGCCGCCGAATGATTTCCACGCAACCCGCCACCGCCCGCAACGGCTCCTGAAGATCGTGGGACGCCACATAAGCGAATTCCTGCAGCTCCGCATTAGAGCGCGCCAACTCCTGCGCCTGCGCGGCGAGCCGTTCTTCTGCCAGCTTGCTTTCGGTCACATCGAGCATGATGCCGATCATGCGGACGGGACGACCGTACCGGCCGTACAAAATCTGGCCGCGGTCATTGATCCAGCGGATGCTGCCGTCGGTATGCAGCACGCGGTATTCCAGATTGAAGGTGTCTTCCTTTCTTTGCGTCATGAACCGCTTGATCACCGAATCCACGGTCTCTTTTACGGCGGGTCTATCATCAGGATGTACCCTTTCGAGCCAATTCTTGGCGGATGCTTCGCACTCTCCCGGCTTCATTCCAAGCAGGCGATAAGAGCTATCCGACCACAATAGTTTGTCCCGAAGTATGTCCCAGTCCCAGGTTCCCGCTCTTGCGGAGCTCAAAGCCAGATTCAAGCGCGCCTCGCTTTGCCGCAGAATCTCTTCGGCCTGCTTGCGCTGAGAGATATCGGCTATGGCGGCCAGTACAAAAAGACTCTCGTCGACCCGCACAGGACTCAGGGCGATTTCGATGGGAATTTCCTCGCCGTTTTTGCGCAAACCGTAAAGATCCCGCCCCGTGCCCATGGGTTTTTGCTCTGGATGCTTATTAAAGCTTTGCCGATACGCCTCGTGCCCGATCCTAAACCGCTCGGGAATGAAGATGTCGATCGAGCGTCCGAGCAGTTCTTCCCGTGAAAAGCCGAATAACTGTTCCAAATACGCATTGACTAAAACGATCTTGCCGTCATGGTCGACCAGCACCAGCGCATAAGGGGTATTCTCCGTAATCGTACGGAAGATGGATTCAGTTCTGTTGCGTGCTTCGTCCATGAGGAGAAACGAAAATGAGAGTGTTAAAAAGCAACCGCTTTGGAGACCAATGATGTCCCGACGCCAATCGAACGCCTCGTGATCATCTATACCAAGTGGTCTGCTAGGGAATCAAATTTTTGGCCAAAGGTCAACAGAATGTTACGAACGATCGTTTGGGTGCAAATTGGCATGCGTAAACAATCCTATTGACGTGTGCTGAAAAGTTATGATTACGCACTCTTCAGAAAGTCGCGGACAATTTCGACCTGTCTATGCTGTCGCCAGCATGAGGTCATAATTCTGGGTTGCGGACGCAATTGTGCTTTCCGCCCATGGCAACAGGGGATTCCGACCGATTAAGTCCCCTACTGGAATTTACGCCCTGCTTTGACGCCGGATACATAACCCGCCCGAATGACGAAATCGCCGAACGACTCTGCCGTCCGGCGCTCGCGCGCATAGTGCGCAATGATAGGACCCAGCGCAGCCACGATCTCGTCTTCCGAAAGCCCCTCCCGGTACAGTGTGTTCAACCGGCTGCCGTCGAAACCCGCGCCTAGAAAGAGGTTGTACCTCCCCAAGCTCTTGCCGACCAGTCCGATTTCGCCGAGATACGGACGCGCACAGCCGTTGGGACAGCCGGAAACCCGGAGGGTAATGGCGTCTCGCTCCAATCCGGCCTTTTTCAGTATCGGCTCGAGCCGCGCGAGAAGTGCTGGCAGCCAGCGTTCGCTCTCGGCCATGGCCAGCCCGCAGGTGGGCAGGGCCACGCACGACAGGGCGTGCCGCCGCAAGCCGCTCCAGCGCTCGGCATCGGGAATCCGATACCGGTCGAGCAAGGCTTCGATCTTGGGTTTAGCGGCTTCGCCAATGTTGGCGATGATCAGATTCTGATTGGCGGTCAAGCGGAAGTCGCCCTCGTGGAGAACGGCGATTTCCCGTAGCGCCGTAAGCCAGGCGACCTCCGGCGTATCTTTCAGGCGCCCGCTGAGGATGCCGAGGGTCAGGTGCCACTGTCCCCGGTCGTCCCGTACCCAGCCGAAACGGTCGCCGGTGCTTTCGAAGCGGAACGGCCGCGCGGATTCGAGCCGCCGGCCGAGGCGGTTTTCCAGTTCGCCCTTGAACCATGCCGTGCCTTTGGTGTCCAGGGTGTACTTCAGCCGGGCGTGTTTGCGGTTGCTCCGGTCGCCGAAATCGCGCTGCACCTTGAGGACGTTTTCCGCGACTTCGAGAAGCCGATCGGGCCGGCAAAAACCGATGACTTCGCCCAGCCGCGGGTAAGTGGCAGGCTCGCTATGGCTCATGCCCATGCCGCCGCCCACGGCGATGTTGAAACCAAGCAGCGTATCGCGGTCGGCGATGGCGATGAATCCCAGATCCTGGGCATAGACGTCGATATCGTTGTGCGGGGGCAACGCGATGCCGAGCTTGAACTTCCGCGGCAGATAGTGCTTGCCGTACAAGGGCTCTTCCTCGGCCGGCGTCCCGGCGACGCGCTCCCCATCCAGCCAGATTTCGTGATAGGCCCGCATCTTCGGGAGCAGGTGCGTACCGAGGCGTTTGCTCCAGTCGTAAAGCTCTTCGTGCAGCGGCGAAAGATAGGGGTTGTTGTGGCAGACCACATTGCGGTTGACATCTCCGCACGCAGCGATGGTATCCAGCAGGGCACGGTTGATGCCGGCGATGGTCGCTTTGAGATGCCGTTTCACGACGCCATGGAACTGGAAGGTCTGGCGCGTCGTGATGCGCAGCGAACCATGACCGTACCGGCGGGCCAGTTCGTCCAATTGCAGCCATTGCCTGGGCGTGCAGACGCCGCCCGGCATCCGCACCCGGACCATGAAACCGTAGGCCGGCTCCAGCTTCTGTCTCTGGCGTTCGGCGCGGAGATCCCGGTCGTCCTGCTGATAGGTGCCATGGAACTTGAGCAGCTTGGCGTCTTCCGCCGAGACGGCGCCGGTCGCCGCATCGGTCAGACTGTCTTCGATCGTGCCCCGCAGATAACGGCTGCGCGCCTTGAGCGCTTCGTCTTCGCTGGGCGGCATGCGCTCATCCATAAAGGCCTCCTCAGTACACGTCTCGCTGGTAGCGTTTCGAGGACTGTAATTTATGCACATAGTCCTCGGCCCGTTCGCGGTCAAAGCCTCCTTCCTTCGCCACGACGGCGATCAAAGCCTCATGAACGTCCGAGGCCATCCGCTTGGCATCGCCGCAGACATAGAAATACGCGCCCTCTTCCAGCCAGGCGTAAAGTCGGCGGCTTTGTTCGAGCATTCGGTGCTGGACGTAGACCTTATTGTCGTCGTCACGGGAAAATGCCACATCGATCCGGCTCAAGAGACCTTTTTTTCGGTAATCGAGCCACTCGTTTTGATATAGAAAGTCGGTGTGAAAATTCCGGTCGCCGAAGAACAGCCAATTCTTACCCTTGGCTCCCACGATCTCCCGCTCCGCCAGAAAGGCACGGAAAGGCGCGACGCCGGTACCCGGTCCGACCATGATGATTGGTGCGCCCGGGTCCTCGGGCAGTCGGAAATTAGGGTTGCTGTCGATGTAGACCGGCACTTGTCCCTCCCCTGCCACCCGATCGGCGAGAAAGGTGGACGCCACGCCCTGGCGCTCGGTCCCGTAACTCTCGTAACGCACCACGCCGACAGTGAGATGCACCGCATCGGGATCGGCGTTAGGGCTCGATGCGATGGAATAGAGTCGGGGCGGGAGTTTCCGCAGCAAGGCGACGAATCGGTCGGCCGTGATGTCGGCCACCGGATAGCGCCGCACCACATCGATGATTTCGCGGCCATAGAGAAAATCCCGAAGACGCAGCCGGTTTTCGTCTTTGAGCAATTCGGCCAATTCGGCGGAACCGGACAGCTCTGCATACTTTTCCAGAAACGGTCGGGTGGGCGTAGTAATCTCGTAGTGATGCAGAAGCGCGTCTTCCAACGTGGTTCCAACGCCGTCGGAACCGGGAACGGTTGCGCTCGGGCCGAGCCCGATGCTCTCGATAAGATCGGCCGCCCGTTCCGGCCAGTTCGTAGGCACCACACCCAGAGCATCGCCCGGCTCGTAGCGCAAACCGGACCCCTCGACGGAGAGTTCGACATGCCGCACGTCCTTGGTGGAGCCTCGGCCCGTCAGACGGATGTTTTCCAGCACGGTCGCCGGGAACGGCTGTTTCTTGGAATAGACGGGTGTCGGCTCGGCGGCTACCGACGCCATGACTTCCGCCCGAGAAGCTCCCGCCTGAGCCAAGGCGGCCAGTACGCCTTCCATCCAGCTTTCCGCCGCTTCCTCGTAATCCACGTCACAATCGGCACGGGGATAAAGGCGGGTAGCGCCCAACGCTTCCAGCCGGCTGTCGAAATCGCGCCCGGTCTTGCAGAAATATTCGTAGCTCGTATCGCCTAAAGCCAGGACGGAAAATTGCAGACCATCCAGCTTGGGCGCTTTCTTGCCGTGCAGGAACTCATAAAATGGACGGGCATTGTCCGGCGGCTCACCCTCGCCATGGGTGCTCGCGATCACGAGAAGGCATCGGTCGCGCCGGAGTTGGGCGCTCTTGTAGCTGCCCATGTCCTCCAACCGCGCCGTGATGCCGCATTGCTGCAATCGGGCATGCAGCGCTTTGGCGATTTTTTCGGCGTTTCCGGTTTGCGAACCGAAAAGCACAGTCACTCCTGGATTCGGCTCCCCGGATTGGAGCGGCGCCGATGGAGCGGGCCTTTGTGCGGCGTTGCCGAATCCTGCCAGATAACCGCTTGCCCACAGCCTTTGCTCGCGGGAAAGTCCTTCCGCCAAGCGACTCAAGATGTCCCACTGTTGGGGAGTCAACGGACTGCTGAGTTCGTTCACTGAATCATTTCTTGAAAGAGTTGCCGACGGAAAAGCGGTTAGACCGACCTGAGGTGCTTTTTTCATCACGCTCATGGGCGTGCACGTCACGGATCTTCGCGCATTGCCATCGACATTGAATTGTGTCTGAAAAACCACGCGGCGGAGGATGCAAGCGGCCATCGACGCTCTGGTAAATAAAAAACCAGTTTCCTGCGGCCCGTCGGCATGGTTTTAACTACATTATGAAAACTATATCAGGAGTAAGCTGTTAAAAATAAAGAACAAACGGTCATTTAGTTAAGCCTGTCGGTGATATGCGGTTGAGTCATCGATCGCTCTCGAGACCGAGTGCGAACTTAAAAGTCAGCCGCGCCCGTCTCTCTCAAAAATTGTGTATGTGGAGTACCGTCCTGACGAAAAGTTCTCACGGCCGCGAGTTGCGTGTGCCTATCGTCGATGCCTCGGACTTCTTCGCAGCACGCCTCTCGCTCAAGCCTTGCATCAGCACGAAAAACACCGGGACAAAGGGAATTGCAAGGAATGTCGACGCCAGCATGCCGCCGAAAACCACGGTGCCGATGGATTGGCGGCTGGCCGCCCCGGCACCGGTGGCGATCAATAAAGGCGCAACCCCCAGAATAAAGGCGAACGATGTCATGATGATCGGACGGAACCGCCGGCGCGTGGCCTCGACCGCCGCATCGCGAATGGACATCCCTTCCGCGCGCAATTCGCGCGCGAATTCCACCACCAGGATGGCGTTCTTGCTGGCGAGCGCGATCATCAGAACCAGCCCGACTTGGGTATACAGATTATTGTCCAGCCCGCGGATCATCAGGGCCAACAGCACGCCGATCAGCGCCATCGGAACGACCAGAATCACCGCCGCCGGCGCCGTCCAGCTTTCATAAAGCGCAGCAAGCACCAGGAACACCAGAGTGATGGATAGCGCATAGATAAAATAAGCTTGGTTGCCGACCCGTTTTTCCTGATAGGACGTTCCCGTCCAGTCGTAGCCCATGCCGTGCGGCAGAGCTTTCTGGGCAACCTGCTCCATCAGATTGAGAGCCTGTCCCGAGCTGAAGCCCGGCGCGGCGGAGCCTAAGATCTGGGCGGCGGGATACAGGTTATAGCGCGTTATCAATTCGGCACCGAGAGTCTGCCGCACTTCCAGCAAGGTGCCCAAAGGCACCATCTCGCCCTGTGCATTGCGCACATAAAGGCTTTTGATGTCGTCCGGCTGCAGGCGGTATGGAGCATCGGCCTGTACGTAAACCTGAAAGACTTGATTGAACTTATTGAACAAATTGACAAAGGTGGAACCCAAATAAGCCTGAAGCGTCTGAAAGACGCTGGCCAGCGGAACATTCAGAGATTCCGTCTTGATCCGGTCGATATCCAGGTAAAGTTGAGGACTCCGTGCGCTGAAGGTGCTGACCAGGCTTTGCAAACCGGATTGAGAGCCCGCGGTCCGGACAACCTCCATGGCCGATTTTTGCAGTTCCCGAAGCCCCAGGTTCTCGCGGTCCTCGATCATCAACTGAAAACCGCCCGATTGTCCTAGCCCCCGAATCGGGGGCGGTACGATCACGATCGACTGGGCTTCCTCAATGGAGACTGCCAGATCGTGCCGGAGACCGGCGAGAATCCGGTCCTGGCTCAATTCCGAACCGCGCTGGCTCCAGTCCTGGTAAACGACGAACGAGGTAAACACGTTGGGCAGATTGGCGTTGTCGATCAGGGAAAAGCCGCCGATCGTCACCCAAGCCTGGACCCCCTTGGTTCTGCGGATGACCTCGTCGAATTTCTTCGCCACCGCAATCGTCCGAGGTTGTGCGGCGCCTTCGGGAAGCCGCGTGACCACGACGGCATAGCCCTGATCCTCAGTTGGAAGAAATCCCGTGGGATGGTAGGCGTAACGTACCCCGGCGATGACCACAACGATTGCGAACAGGATGGTCATGAGCACCGGGCGCAGCACCATCCGCTGGATTAGACGGACATACAGCTTTTCCACATAGCCGTAGGCCTTGTTGAATCCCCGATAGAAGACATTGGGTTTTTCCTCTCTATCTCGGCGCGGGCGCAACCAGAGCGCACACTGTGCCGGTTTGAGGGTCAAGGCATTGATGGCGCTGATGATGGCCGTGGACGCGATGATCAGGGCGAATTGCCGGAACAGCTGTCCGGTAATGCCCGGCAGGAAGGCCGCGGGCAGAAACACGGCGGTCAGCACCAGGGTGATGCCGATCACGGGCCCGGTCATCTCCCCCATCGCCTTGATGGTCGCGTCCTTCGGCGAGAGCCCCTGCTCGATATAGTGCGATGCGTTTTCCACGATGATGATGGCATCATCGACCACGATGCCGATGGCCAAAATCAACGCGAACAAGGTCATGAGATTGATGCTGAAGCCGAGCAGTGCCATGGCTCCGAACGCGCCGATGATGGTTACCGGAACCGTAGTCGCCGGGATCAGCATCGCCCGCCAGTTTTGCAGGAAGACCATGATCACGATCAGCACCAGGACGCCGGCTTCGAACAAGGTCTTGTAGACATCACGGATGGCTTGCCGCACGAACTGCGTGGTGTCGTAACGGATTTCGTATTTCAGCCCCGGCGGAAACTGCTTGCTCATATCGGCGATGGCCTGCCGCACCCGGTCGGCCACGTCCAGGGCATTGGCGCCGGGTAAGGAAAAGATCGGCATATTGGCCGACCGGTGACCCCGCGTGGCCGAGAAATTGGCATAGTTCTGCCGACTCAATTCCACCCGGGCCACGTCACGGATACGCACGATTTGCGCCGCTTCGGCCCGTGCGCTCTTGACCACGATGTTTTCGAACTGCTCCACGTCGGCCAACCGGCCGAGAGCGTTGACGGTGAATTGAAAGGCCTGCTCGGCCGGCACCGGCGGCGCGCCCAATTGCCCAGCCACCACCTGCACGTTCTGACTCTGAATCGCATTCACCACGTCCAGCGTGGTCAGCCCGAAGTGATAAAGCTTGTCCGGATTCAGCCAAACCCGCATGCTGTACGGTCCCGCGCCGCGGACCGCCACCTGGCCGACACCGGGAATTCGCGCCAGCGGATACTGGAGATTGATGACCGCATAGTTGGAGAGATAGGTGTCGTCGAATCGGTCGTCCTCGGAAAAGAGACCGATCACCAGCAGAATATCGGTAGAGACTTTCCGGACCACGACTCCCTGGGGCTGGACCGAAGCCGGAAGCTGCGCCAGGGCGCTGTTCACCAGGTTCTGCACCAGCGACACGGATTTGTTGAGGTCGGTGCCCACATCGAAGGTGATGGTCAAGGTATAGGAGCCGTCGCTGCTGCTGGTGGATTGAATGTACAGCGAGTTTTCCACCCCGTTGACCGCCTGCTCGATGGGGATGCCCACGGTAGCTGCCACCACTTCGGCACTGGCGCCCGGGTAGCGGGTAGAGACCTGAATGGTGGGCGGAACCACGGCCGGATATTGCGCCACCGGGAGGTTGTAGAAACACACCAACCCGATGATGACGGTGACGATCGCGATGACATTGGCGAAGATGGGCCGTTCGATGAAATATGCGGAAATCATGACTCACCGCTCCGTGACCGGACATCGTCCGATGCCGGTCGATCACTCTCCGCATGCTTCCGGATCGGCATCACCTTGGTGCCGGGAATCGCCCTCAACAGCCCGGAAACGACCAACCATTCGTCGCCCTGCAACCCCTCCTCGATGATGCGGCGTTCGTCCATCCGGGTACCTGTTTTGACGCCCCGGCGCTCGACCACGTTCTCACCGTTCACCGTCAGGACATAAGTGCCCAATTGGTCGTAGCCTAGCGCTGTCTCCGGCACCAGCAGGGCGACTCGCTCCGAATTGATCTTCTGTACTCGCACACGGGCGAACAACCCCGGCAGAATCATGCCGTCCGGATTCGGAAAGATGCCGCGCAGCAGCAAGGTGCCGGTGGTCGGCGTGATGGAAATCCCGGTGAAATCCAGGTATCCCCGATGCGGATAGCCTTCGTCGTTGGCCAGCCCCAAAAAGACCGGGATGTTCAATCGCTCCGCTTCACCCGGCGACACGCCGGTGGCCCGGATGCGGTTCAGCAATTCCACTTCATTGATGGTGAAGTAGACATAGATGGGATCGATCTGGTTGATGATGGCGAGAACCGTATTCTCGCCGGCGCCCACCAGGTTGCCGGGGTCGCGGAGCCGCCGGTCGATGCGGCCGTCGAACGGTGCGGTGACGCGGGTATAGCTCAGATCGAGCTTGGCCAGATCGCGGGCGGCCTGAGCGGCCAGAAGCGAAGCCCTCGCGTTGTCGCGCTGGTAGCGCCAGTTATCGACGTCGGTCTGGGCGGCAGCGTTCTGTCGCACCAAGCCGCTGAACCGAGCCAATTCGGTTTCGGCGTGATCGAGCTGAGCCTTGACCTGCAGCACCTGCGCCTCGGCCTGCCGGAGCCGGGCTTCATAAACGTCCGGCTCGATGAGGAACAGCAGCTGGTCTTTCTTCACTAGATCGCCGTCCTGGAAAAAGACCTTTTGCAGATAACCCTGCACGCGGGCCGTGAGTTGTACCGTGTTGATGGCCTGGGTGTTGCCGGTGAATTCGAGATAACCGGTGACCTGCTGACGGGCCGGTTGGCTCACCGTCACTTCCGGCGGCGGCGGTGGAACGTAGGCATTCTTTTCGCCGCATCCCGACATGAAGATGAATGCCGCCCAAAGTATCGCGATTGCGGTAACCAGGCCGCACGTCCTCCCGGTATGTGTTTTCCCAACATCCGGCTCCCGAAGCATCTTTAGAAATCTCTGAACAAGTGGATTCCATTCATGGTTCGACAAGCTCACCACGAACGGAATTAATACGTTATCGTTCGTCCTGAGCCTGTCGAAGGACTTAATCAGAGCTTCCTTTAGCCTATAGCGGCATGGACGGCGCACAACAGCCATCTCCCTTACCAGTCGGGCGAACGCACCGTAGGCTTCGGCTCCGTCGGCGGCAGATACGTCGCCGGCGACAGGATCCGTCCCCAGTCGGTCCGCTCGGCCATGACTTTCTTGACCGATTCGGGCACAAGGTCCCGCCCCTCGCGGACTTGCCAGCCGCCGCCCAGTGCCCGATACACCCCGACCAGATTGCGCGAGATCTCGCCCAGCGTGCTGGCCAAATTGTCCTGTTCGGTCAACAGCGCCTGCTGAGCGGTCAGAACGGTGGTGAAATCCGTGATGCCCTGCCGGTATTGCAACACCGCCAATTCCATCGAGCGCTGGGCCGCCGCCGTGCTTTCCGCCAGGAACCGGGCTCGATCCTCGGACTTCAGAAAGGCAATCAGATTGTCCTCCACTTCTCTCTGCGCATTGAGAACCGTGTTCTGGTATCGGATCAGCAGCTCCTGAAAACGGGCATCCTGCGTCCGCACCTGATTGGTGATTTGACCGTAGTTAAAGATGTTCCATCGAACTGTTGGACCGATGCTCCCGAAACGGCTCCGCCAATCGAACATATCGGCGAGGGAGAACCGCCCGACGTCGGCGGCCAGGATGCCGAATTGCCCGGTTAGGGAAAATGCCGGGTAGAGATCCGCTTTGGCTACGCCGATCTGGGCCGACTGAGCGGCGGCTTGGAATTCGGCCTGGCGGATATCCGGCCGCCGCCGAAGCAGATCCGCCGGAATGCCGACCACGATGTACGGCGGAGCCACCGGTATGTCCGCAGAACCCGCGAGGAGTTCGGTCAGCTCTCGGGGCGGCATCCCTAGCAGGATGCTCAACGCGTTGCCGGCTTGGCGCAATTGGATCTCCAAAGCCGGTATCGTGGCCTCCGTGCTGGCCAGAACGGTTCTGGCCTGCTCCACGTCGCGCTGCGAGGTCGTACCGCCCTGGAACCGCGCCTCGGCGATCCGAAGGCTCTCCTGCTGTATCTCCACGTTGCGCCGGGCGATGGACAAGCGTTTTTCGGCGGTGCGAATCAAAACATAGGTGCTCGCGACATCGGCGGTCAGGCTGACCAGGGTATTGTCGTAATCCGCGAGCGTGCTGAGCAGGTTGAAATCGGCGGACTCCACCGCTCGCCGGAACCGGCCCCAAAAATCCAGCTCCCAGCTGGCGTTCAGCCCGAGTTGCGATTGGGTGTATTCGAATATCCTCGAAAAGGAGCCCTGAAGCGTTCTTTCGCTGAGCCGCGTGTACTGTAACGATCCAAACGCCTGCTGGACCTGCGGATACAGCTCGCCGATCGCGATACCCAGCTGAGCCCTGGCCTCGAGCACGCGCACGCCGGCCTCGCGCAGGGGCAGGTTTTCGCGGTAAGCGAGATCGACCAATCGATTCAGAACGGGGTCCTTGAAGACGGTCCACCACGTCCGGTAAGTTCCGTGCTCCTGCCCTTTTAACCGGGCATCGTCGGCGTTCAGCCAACGCTCCGACGCGGCGACCGGCGGCCGTACATAATCCGGCCCCAGCTTGACGCACCCGGCAAGCACGATGGTGACGAAAAATACGACGCCAAAAAATCCGCAAAAGTCGGTATGCCGGCGCATCACTCGTCCATCAGCACTAAAGGCGGGTCGTTCTGACAATCGGCGGGGAGGAAATGCCTTCTCTTTAGCGACTCGGGCGCCAATGAAAAGTTCAGCCAGCCGCAGCCCTCTCAAGCGCCGGCTAGAGCTTTAGAGGGCTGGCTATACGGGATGTGATTTTGCGGGCTTGGAAATCCGTTTTCTGTAAAGAATGCTCGACACTCGCTGCTTCGGCCGGCGTCCATCGAATGCCGTCAATCCCTCACCCAGTCTTCGATCAGCCGGCTCGGAATGTGGGGCGATTCGCTAAGCGGCGGATGGGGTTTCCTGGCCAGAATGAGTCCGCACACCCGTAGCGTATCCGCCGCCAAGATCCAGGAGACGGCCAGGAACAGCGCGGTGAGCCCGGCATCGAGATAATCGTTGAAGATGAGTTGCGGCGCCTTGGCGGCTTGATCCGCGGGCAATAGCCCCGCGGCGAGCTTATCGCTCAAATCCCGGGCATGCGCCAGGAAGCCGATGCGAAGCTCCGGGCTGAACAGCTTTTCCCATGCGGCCGAGGTGGTGACGACCAGAAGCCACGCCAGCGGCACGCCGGTCACCCAGGCAAAACGAAGCTTCCCGGTCTTGACCAGGATGGTGGTGGCGACGCAAAGCGCGATCCCCGCCAGCATCTGATTGGCGATGCCGAACAAGGGCCATAAGCTGTTGATGCCGCCCAAGGGGTCGATGACGCCGATGTAGAGCAGATATCCCCACCCGGCAACGACCAGGCCACTGGTCAGAATCACGCCGGGATACCAGGAGGTCCGCCCGAGCGCGGGCACCCAATTGCCCAGCACGTCCTGCAGCATGAAGCGGGCGACGCGGGTGCCGGCATCCAGGGTGGTGAGGATGAAGAGCGCCTCGAACATGATGGCGAAGTGGTACCACAGCGCCAAAAGCCCCTGTCCGAAAGCACTGGCGAAGAGGGATGCCATGCCCACTGCCAGTGACGGCGCGCCCCCGGTGCGGGCGAACAGGGTGGATTCGCCCATTTGCTGTGCCAGCGCGTACATCTGCCCGACGGTTACGGGAAAGCCCCAGGCGGAAATCTTCGCTGCCGCTTCCGCCGCCTCTTTCCCGACCACGCCGGCCGGACTGTTGATGGCGAAATAGACGCCGGGGTCGAGCACGGTCGCCGCCACCATGGCCATGATGGCCACGAAGGATTCCATCATCATCGCCCCATAGCCGATGAAGCGGGCGTCCGCCTCGTTGGCCAGAAGCTTGGGCGTGGTGCCCGACGAGATCAGCGAGTGGAAGCCGGAAATGGCGCCGCAGGCGATGGTGATGAAGACGAACGGGAACAGCTTGCCGCCGAAGATGGGTCCGGTGCCGTCGACGAATCGAGTCAGCGCCGGCATTTTCACTTCCGGATGAAGGACGATAATGGCCACCGCCAGGGCCCCGATCGTTCCGAGCTTCATGAAGGTGGAGAGATAATCGCGCGGCGCCAACAGCAGCCACACCGGCAGCACCGCCGCGGCGAAGCCGTAGACGACGACCATCAAGGCCAGCTGCGGACCGTCGTAGTCGAACCAGCCACGGAGACCCGCCATTCCGTCGACGGCACCGCCGCCCCACACCGAAAGCAGCAGCAGTCCGACCCCGAGCACCGTCGCTTCGATCACCCGTCCCGGCCGCAGCTTGCTCATATAGACGCCGATGAGCATGGCGATGGGAATGGTTGCGCCCACGGTGGACGTGGCCCAGGGGCTGTGCTTCATGGCATTCACCACCACCAGGCCCAAGACCGCGATAAGGATGATCATGATGCACATGACGCCCAAGAGCGCCGCATTGCCGCCGATGGGGCCGAGCTCGTCGCGGGCCATTTGGCCCAAAGAGCGCCCGTCGCGCCGGATCGAACTGAACAGGATCACGAAATCCTGCACGCAACCGCCGATGACGGCCCCGATCAATATCCACAAGGTGCCGGGCAGATAGCCGAATTGTGCCGCGAGGGTCGGACCGATCAGGGGCCCGGGGCCCGCGATTGCAGCGAAATGATGGCCGAACACCACCCAGCGATTGGTGGGTACGAAATCGCGCCCATCATTGAAGCGCTCCGCCGGCGTCGCCCGCGTGCCGTCCAGCCCTAAAACTTTGGCGGCGACAAAGGCGCTGTAGAAGCGATACCCCAAGGCGTAGACGCAAACCGCGGCCGTCACGAGCCAGAGGCTGTTGACGCTTTCCCCCCGATTCAAGGCGATGCCGCCCAGTGCCGCCGCCCCGATCAGCGCCACCAAGAGCCAGATGATTAACTTCCAAATACTCGAACCCCGTTCTTTCATTTTTTGCGCTCTTATTCGAAATAGCCGAGCCAGTGTCATCAAAATGCGCCATAGGATAAGGCCAAAGTCGGCCAAAAGGTGAATTCCGGGGGCATCTGTTCGCGGAAGCATTCCCCTACATTTACCAATAAGGGCGGTACAACTTTCCTGAACTTAATGCTCGGCACTTGCAGTCGGCACGGCCAGACTGTTTTCCGCACCGGTTCCTTTCTCAAAACTGTCATATTTCTGTGACATCTTTGCCACACATTCTCGGTACTTATAGTCCTGTTTCAAATAGACGTCTTGCTCATGACTTTCAAGCAAAAGATTTTTCTCTCTGCCGTAATCGGCTTTTCCTGTGTCCTTCTGATTACCGGGCTCGCCTGCTGGGGACTGTTTGCGCAGTCCGACAGTGTCACCAAGTTGCACTTGAAGGTTCAGGCGCTGAAAAGCAGCGCCGAAGCGGATCGGCTGCATCACGGCTTGTTCGGTGTGGTGAGCCGCGCGTTGTTGCTAGGCCCGGACGCCGCACCGGAAGAGCGCGAGAATATTCAGAACGTGTTGCGGGACACTACCGAGCAACTGCGGCAGTACGTCTCATCGCTCAGCACCTACAACCTTCCCGAGGCGGCCTTGCGCGAACTGGATGCAGTCAAACCTCTGATCGATGTCTACGAGTTCGACGCCAACCTGCTGGTTTCGAAGGCGTTAACCAATGCGGAGGCATCGCATACTCTCCCCCCTGACTTTCTGGGCACGTTCCGGGATATCGAGACCAAGCTCACAGCCTTGTCCGGCATGATCGAAAATACCGCCAATGAAGCCAGTACCGAGGCCGACCGGTCCAAGGAAAAAACGCTGACGATGCTGGTGTCCTTCGGACTCGCGACCTTGATCTTGTCGATACTGTCTTGTGTTTATCTGTACCAAGGCGTTTATCTGCCCCTGCGGAAGGTCGCCGACCATTTCTCGACCATCAGCCAAGGCACCAGCGACTTGACGATCCGCCTGAACGATCAAGGCCGCAACGAAGTCGCCTCAATTGCCGGCAGCTTCAACCGCTTTGCGGCCAAACTCCAGGACACCTTGCACCAACTGCTGGCGTGCAGCGAGAGAATTAACCAAGAATCCAAACACTTGCTGGACGTCAGCGATTCCGCGAGTCAGGGCGTTCAACAACAGCAAAGCGGAATCCATCAAATGGTTGCGGCTGTAGAGCAAATGATGGTCGCGATTCAGGACGTCGCGCGTACCGCACATATCACGGCCGAAGCGGTTCAAGAAACGAATCAGGAAACGCAGAATGCCAAGCGGATCGTAGACCAGGCAATGGGAGCAATCGATGCTTTATCAATCGACATGGGCAAAGCCACCGAGGTCGTCGGCACTCTGGAGCAACAGACCGAGCGTATCGGCGCCGTTTTGGACGTGATCCGCACCATTGCCGATCAAACCAACTTGCTGGCTTTGAACGCCGCGATCGAAGCTGCGCGAGCCGGCGAATCGGGGCGAGGCTTCGCGGTCGTCGCCGAAGAAGTCCGCAGCCTCGCCAGCAAAACCCAGCAATCGACCGCCGAGATTCAAGCCACCATCGAACGGCTTCAGGCGGAAGCGAAATCCGCAGTTCAAGCGATGGAAGACGGCCGCAACCAAATGCAAGCGACCGTAACCGAGGCCGACAAGGCAGGTGAGGCCCTCGCGCGCATCACCGAGATGATCGGCCGGCTCACCGACATGAATGCGCAAGTCGCGAGCGCCGCCGAGCAGCAAACGGCGGTCGTCGGCGACATCAACCGCAACATCGTTGCCATCGGACGCATCTGCAACTCGACCGCGGAAGGCGCCACCCGGTCTGCCCGAGCCGCCCACGATTTGGCGCTGACGGCTAATTCCATGACTCGCGTAACGGCATTGTTCAAGGTTTGAGGCTTTCGCTGGGCGGCTTGAAGCGGCCGGGTTTATCGCGACGGACTCTTCTCAAGAGCCTGTTATCTCCCGCAATCCTCGCACCAGCCGTCGTGTCCCTTCGGCGGCGGTTTCGGGCTCAAGAGCACCGTAAGCCACCCGAAGATAACAGCCCTCTTCCAGGCCAAATGCCTTGCCCGGAATGACGGCCACCTTGTGCTCCCGGATCAGCCGTTCCGCGACTGTCATCGAGTCGAGCTCGGTATCGAGCTTCAGCAGAAGATAAAAAGCGCCTTGAGTCTCCGGAATTCGGCAAATATGGGTCAGGCTCTGTAATTTCTCCAGAACGATCTCGCGAACCCGGCCGATGGTCTCCAGCCTTTCTCGGCAATAGCCCGAGCCCGCTTCGAGGGCGCCGACGGCGGCGTGCTGCGAGATCAAGGGCGCGCAGATGAGATTGGTATCCTGCGCCTTCAGCACGGCCTGGTACAAATGCTCCGGAATGACCATGTAACCGATGCGCCAGCTCGCGAACCCGTAAGCTTTGGAAAGCGAGAACAGCGAGAGGGTGTGCGGCTCGGAATTTTGCGCGGAGGCCGGCGAAAAGTGCTTCGCGCCGCCGTAGGTGAAATATTCGTAAGCCTCGTCGCTGATATGGTAAATCCCGTGCTCTCGGCAAATGGCGTTGACCGCCCGCAAAGCGTCTTTTGAATAAACCGCTCCGCTCGGATTGTTCGGCGAAATGGTGACGATCGCCCGCGTTTTCTCGGTAACGGCGGCTCGGATGAGATCGGTCCGCAACTGATAGTTCTCGTCGGTGGGTACGAACACCGGCGTGCAGTTGAGCATCCGGATGGCCATTTCCTGGTTGAAATAATACGGCAGCGGCAGGATGACTTCGTCGCCCGGATCGGCGATGGCGAACAGGGCATTGAGGAAACCCATGTTGCCGCCGGCCGTCACCACGATGCGTCGTCCCGCGGTGCAGTCAGTTTCGTTCTCCGACGCCAGCTTACGCTCGATTAGCTCGAGCAGCCGAGGCATGCCCTGAACCGGGCCGTACTTCTGATTTTCGGGTTTTTCGAAGAAGTCTCGGATGGCTTCGCCGGCCGCGGGCGGCGGGCCGTAGAAGACCACCCCCTGTCCCAGCGAAATGGTTCCAGGAGTGCTTCGGATCAGCTCGGCAATCGCGGGAATGATGGGCGCTTGCACGACGCTCATGCGTCGGCTGACCCTCGGTTGATGCATCGTCATGTCACACTGCCAAAAACGCGAATTGTAAGGCGCTTCCCCGCATCGGTTAAAATGCCCCTCGTCCGGCACCGGCAATTCTCGTTTTGCGCGAAACCCGACTTTTGTAGGGTGGGTTAGGCGCGCCGAAGAATAGGCTTAGTGTGACCGCTGGGCTCAAAGCGCGCCGTAATCCATCGGGAAAGCGTGGACCACCCTTTTCAGCGAGTCACGGCGCACGCTAACCCACGCCACCTCGGACACTCAGATTTCGGAACAAAATAGAGTTGCCGCATTCGGCGCAGGATGCACAAGCCGGACGCCCCATGATAAAGTTTAGTGAAACACTAGGTTATCGAATGCATATCGACACTCTGCTGAAGGCGCGCTGGATCATCCCGGTAGAGCCCGATCGTATCGTTCTGGAACATCATGCGCTCGCCATCGATGGCGGACGGATCGTGGACATCCTGCCGATCTCCGAGGCCGAACTCAAATATCAAGCCGCGTCGGTAGAGTCGTTCGATCGTCACGCCTTGATTCCGGGTTTCGTCAACGCTCACACCCATGCCGCCATGTCTTTGCTGCGCGGCGTCGCCGACGACCGGCCGCTGATGGAATGGCTGCTCGACCATATTTGGCCGCTGGAGCAAAAATGGGTCGGCGAAACCTTCGTGCGCGACGGCACCGATCTGGCGATGGCCGAGATGATCCGCGGGGGTGTCACCTGCTTCAACGACATGTATTTCTTTCCCGAGGTCACCGCCCGTCAGGCGGCGCGCTGCGGCATGCGTGCCGTGGTCGGCCTGATCCTGGTCGATTTCCCGAGCGCCTGGGCGAGCGGGCCCGAGGATTATCTGTCCAAGGGACTGGCGCTGCACGACGAACTTCGCCATAACCCCTTGGTTAGCACGGCCTTTGCGCCTCACGCCCCCTACTCCGTTTCGGACGAGCCTTTGCTGAAAGTTCGTACCCTGGCGGCGGAACTGGACCGTCCGATCCACATGCACCTGCACGAAACCCGGGACGAAATCGATCAGGGCCGCCAGCGTTACGGCATGCGTCCCATGAAGCGGCTTCAGCAGCTGGATCTCTTGGGCCCATCCTTCGTCGCCGTGCATATGACTCAACTCACGGACGAAGAAATCGGCCAATTTGCCGAATCCGGCGGCAGCGTCGTGCATTGCCCCGAATCGAACCTGAAGCTGGCGAGCGGTTTTTGCCCAATCACCAAGCTCATCAAGGCGGGCATCAATGTCGCCATCGGCACGGACGGCGCGGCCAGCAACAACGATTTGGACGTGATGGGCGAGATGCGCGCCGCGGCCTTGCTCGCCAAGGCGGTGTCGGGCGATGCCGCGGCGGTTCCGGCCCATACCGCCTTGCGCATGGCGACCCTCAACGGCGCCAAGGCCTTGGGACTCGAAGCGGAGATCGGCTCGCTGGAAGTCGGCAAGTCCGCCGACATCACGGCCATCCGTCTCGACGAACTTGAAACCCAACCGCTGTACAACCCGATTTCGAACGTCGTCTATGCAGCCGGACGCCATCAAGTCAGTGATGTTTGGGTGGCGGGACGCCCGCTTCTGAAAAACCGAGAGCTTACGACTCTGAACACCGAAGAAATCTTCCAGAAAACCGCCGCCTGGCGGGAAAAATTAATCAGCGTACAGGAACGGCCATGACGAACACCGAAAACGTCCACGAACACGAAATACATAAATTCGGCGCGCTGGCCGATCGCTGGTGGGACCTCGACGGAGAATTCAAGACCTTGCACGCGGTCAATCCCCTCCGCATCCAGTTCATTCGATCGTTCGCGGAACTCGAAGGCAAGCGCGTCGTCGATGTCGGCTGCGGCGGCGGAATACTTAGCGAGGGGCTGGCGCGGGCTCGTGCGGAAGTGGTCGGCATCGATCTTGCCGAAGAGCTTTTGGACGTCGCGAAATCCCATGCGGACGAATCGGGGATCGAGGTAGATTACCGGCGGATCAGCGCTGAAGCCCTCGCCGAAGCGGAACCTGGCAGCTTTGACATCGTGACTTGCATGGAAATGCTGGAACACGTGCCGGACTCTGCCTCGGTGGTCAGGGCCTGCGCCAAGCTGGTCAAGCCGGGCGGCCGGGTATTTTTCTCCACGCTGAACCGGAAGCCCAAGGCGTATCTCCTCGCGATCGTCGGCGCGGAATACCTCTTGAACATGATCCCTAAGGGAACCCACGACTATGCGACCTTCATCAAACCGTCCGAGCTCAGCCGCTGGGCGCGGGAAGCAGGACTCGAGCTTCTCGGCATGGAGGGCATCGCCTACAACCCGATCACCAGGCAATTCAACCTGAGCCGCGACTTGGACGTCAATTATCTGGCCGCTTTCTTGAGACCCGAGGAATAAACGCATGGACTTGAACCGAACGGTTTCCGCCGTGCTGTTCGATTTGGATGGAACGCTGCTGGACACCGCGCCCGATCTGATCTTCGCCGCGAATACCGCACTCGCCGAAGCCGATATTCCGCCGCGCTCCATGGCCGAACTCAAGCCCTGCATCTCGGGCGGCGCCGCCGTCATGCTGCGCTGCGCCTTCAACGGCGACTACGAACCGGCGCTCTTCGATCGAGTGCTGCACCGAATGCTGGAGCTTTATCAAACCTATGTTGCCGATCGCACCCGATTCTTCGACGGCACCGAATCCGTGCTCGGCGAGCTCGAACGGCGCGCCATTCCCTGGGGCATCGTCACCAACAAGATGAGCCGGTTCACCGATCCCTTACTGGCAAAGCTGAGCCTCGCCGATCGTGCCGGATGCGTCATCAGCGGCGACACCACCGCCGAAAAAAAGCCGCATCCCCTTCCCCTTCTGGAAGCCAGCCGGCGTTTGAACCTGGCCCCTGAAGAGTGCGTTTACATCGGCGATGCGCCCGGAGACGTGGAAGCTGGCCGCCGCGCCGGCATGACGACTCTAACGGCGCTGTACGGCTATATCGCCGTAGACGATGCGCCTTGCGACTGGGGCGCCGACGGGCTGCTCGCATCGCCCCGAGATTTGCTCCCTTGGCTGGACGGAGCGCTGTGATGAGCGGATCGATGCTTAAAGACCGCGTCATTCTCGTCACCGGCGCCGGCGGCGGGCTCGGCTCGGCTGTCTCGAAGACTTGCGCCGCCGAGGGCGCGACGGTCATCCTGCTCGGAAAGACCATCCCAAAGCTGGAGAAGGTCTACGACGCCATTATGGCCACCGGCGGGCCGCAGCCGGCTATTTATCCGCTCGACTTGGCGGGCGCTATCGAAAACGATTACCGCGATCTCGCCGCCACGATCGAGCGGGAATTCGGCGCGCTGCACGGGCTCGTGCACTGCGCCGCCGAACTCGGCGCGCTCGGACCGGTGAACGATATCAGCGGCGGATTGTGGCAACGTCTGCTGCACGTCAACCTGACCGCACCGTTCCTGCTGACGCGAGAACTCCTGCCGTTGATAGTGAAATCCCCCGCTTCGGGCATCGTTTTCGTCACCGACTCGGTCGGCCGAACCGGGAAAGCCTATTGGGGTGCTTACGGCGTGGCCAAGATCGGCCTGGAAGGCTTCGGACGGATCCTCGCGGACGAGCTAGAAAGCCGCAAGGTTCGCGTTCACCTGTACTCGCCGGATCCCATGCAGTCCCCGCTGCGCCGGCGCGCGTACCCGGCCGAAAACCCAACCGATCTGCCTTTACCGGACGTCCATGCGGAGCAAATCGCCCGCCTGCTAAGTCCAAACGGAACACCTTCAAGCGCTTATCTGATTAACAACGCATAACACTTATGTACGGTTACGGTCGCGAAAGCATCGTCCTTCAACGGGACGTCAACGTCGTCCAGATTCCCGACGGCACGCCCGGCTCACTGCCGAAAGGTCATGTAGTCAGTCTGTACCAGTCTTTGGGCGGCAACTTCACCGTGGTCACCGAGATGGGCCAGATGGTGCGCATCGCCGGAAACGATGCCGATGCGCTCGGCAAAGAACCGCCGATCATGGGCAATCTGGTCAGCGGCACGGACTCCGAATCCGTCGAAAAAAACGTTTGGGAAGTGCTGAGAACCATTTTCGACCCGGAAATACCGGTCAACATCGTCGACTTGGGGCTGGTCTACCACTGCAAGGTGACTCCCGTCGAAGAGGGCAAGAACGACGTCGACATTATCATGACCCTGACCGCACCGGGCTGCGGCATGGGGCCTGTTCTGCAATACGACGCCGAAGCGGCGGTAAAGAGTCTCCCCGGCGTGAACAAGGTGAACGTCGAAGTGGTCTTCGATCCGCCGTGGTCGCGGGACATGATGTCCGAAGTAGCGAAGCTTCAGCTGGGGATGATCTAGGCATTGCGCCGGGAATGGCTATCGCCTTATCCCGGCCTATCAATTAGCACATGAGACGAACTGACCGCACCTACCACATCAGATCGTCCGGCACTTTGTATTCTGCGTATTCGTCATCAACATCCTGCTGCGGTTGATCGGGCGGGTTGAGCAGGACGATCCGGCTCTCGTCCCTCTGCTTGATTTTTTCGGCCACCGCCGGTGGAACGATTTCGTATCGCGACTCCAGGCTGACTATTGCAAGCCTGCCCGCCACAAGACTTTGATGGATCGCTTTGGATACATAGATGGTTTTAACCTTGTTGTCGTGCGCAAACCGATAGGCAATCTCATCCTCCCCCGGCGAAACGCGGTTCAACTCGATCAACTGCTTGATCTGCGCTGCAAGCGCTTTTCTTTCCGCCTCTTTGGCTTTTTCCAGATTGAGCAGGCGGTCGCGCTCGACTTTCGCCGCCTTGGCGTCCTGAGCCGCGCGCCTGCTCTCGTCTTTCGCGGCAGCATTGCCGTGACGGTTCTGCTTTTCTTGTTTTCGCACTTCCTTGCTGGCCTGCTTGACCTGCTTGTCGTTGACCAAGCCTGCCTTTAGCAGTTGATCTCTCAAAGAGCTACTCATACCCGTAATTCCTGTTTTGTCTTCTATTCAAATGCTACATCTTTCAATGCCAACGGCGAAACGGTCAATCCACGTCCCGTTTCCCCACAGACGGCCAAGCGATCAGCAAAGCCAATAAGCTGGAGCCCGCTGCCGCCGTATAAACCCACTGAGGCCCCCATGCCGTCCAGAAATATCCACTATAGAGACTGCCCAGCGCGCCGCCCAGACCGAAACTGAGGGCGCTGTAAAGGGCTTGTCCTTTGCCGTGATGCGGGCCTCGGAAATGACGATGCACCAGATGAATGGCCGCCACGTGGGCGGAGCCGAAGCTTGCCGCATGGAGCAGTTGGCCCGAAAGAATCGCCGCAAGACTGTCGATGCCCCAGGCAATCAACAGCCAGCGCACGACGCTCAGGACGAGACTCGCCAGAAAGATCTGCCGAAGGCTGTAACGCACTAATAAACGGTGCAAAAATGCGAACAGCACGATTTCCGCCAAAACGCCGAGCGCCCATAGTTGGCCGGTCTCGCCGCTGCTGAAGCCGTGGTCACGGAGGTAGACCGAGAAAAAGACGTAATAAGGGCCGTGTGCGAGCTGTTGCAGCATGCACGCCAGAAAGAACGCGATGACGTCGCCCCGCTTCAAGATATTCGATAAAGAACTCGGACCCGTGCCGTGAATTTCCTCTGGGCCTCTCGGTACGGCCAGGCTGATCAGCCACAGCCCACCAAACAGCAGAACGATCAACTGCGGCAAACAATCGATGGAAAGCATGCCCTCCAAGGCTTTGCCGACCGACGCGACCGCTGCGATAAAACCGATCGAACCCCATACTCGCACCCAGCTGTAGCGATACGTGTCATGGTGCAAGTGATTGAGCGTAACGGTTTCGAAAAGCGGCAGCATGGCATTCCAGAAGAAACTGAAGACCAGCATGACGAAAGCGAACCACCCGAATCCCTCCGGCCCGAAAACCAGACTGAAAGCACCGAGAGTAAAAAATCCGGCGAGCCGGACGAGGGGCAGAGCCCGCCCGGTCCGGTCTGCCAACCATCCCCATAGGTTCGGCGCGACGACTCTGGTCGCAGCGGTAATGGCTATTAACTGGCCGATCTCCACTGCAGAGAATCCGGTATTTTCGAGATAAAGCGCCCAGTACGGCAGAAAGGCGCCCAAGGCCGAAAAATAAAAAAAATAAAAGCCGGACAACCGGCCGTAAGGCACGTTACGCGCCGAGAGCATAAGAGGCGGAAAGATTGTTCGGGGCTACGGAGCCCTGGATGGAATCGGTGCCAACTCCGTCTTCACGTCGAAATTCTGGGCCCGATGGCGGAGGCAATGATCCATCAGCACCAAAGCCATCATCGCCTCTGCGATAGGCGTGGCCCGGATGCCGACGCAAGGGTCGTGCCGGCCCGTGGTGATCACCTCCGTGGGTTCGCCCAGGACGTTCACTGACTGGCCCGGCAGGCGCAAGCTGGAAGTCGGCTTCAGCGCAATGCTGGCGACGATATCCTGTCCCGAGGAAATGCCGCCCAATACACCGCCGGCATGATTGCTCAAGAAACCTTGCGGACTCATCTCGTCGCGAAATTCGGTGCCTTTCGCCTCGATGCAAGCGAAACCGTCTCCGATTTCAACTCCTTTGACAGCGTTAATGCTCATCAAGGCATACGCCAACTCGGCATCCAGGCGATCGAAAATCGGTTCGCCCCAACCTGGTGGCACGCCGGCCGCGATGACGTTGATGCGCGCCCCGATGGACTCCCCTTCTTTACGCAGAGCGTCCATATAGGCTTCAAGCTCTCCGACCTTGTCGGGATCGGGACAGAAGAACGGATTGTTGTCCACTTCATCCCAAACCAGCCGGTCGATCTTGATCGGACCGAGCTGGGCCAGGTAAGCGCGAATCGTCACGCCGATCCGCTCTCTCAAATATTTCTTGGCAATCGCCCCGGCCGCGACCCGCATGGCAGTTTCGCGGGCGGAGGAGCGCCCGCCGCCGCGATAATCGCGGAAGCCGTATTTCATGTGGTAGGTGTAATCGGCATGCCCCGGCCGAAAGCGGTCGGCGATCGTGGAATAATCCTTGGAACGCTGATCCACGTTTTCGATCAATAAACCGACGGGGGTGCCCGTGGTACGGCCTTCGAACACACCGGACAAAATCTTCACCTCGTCCGGCTCGCGGCGTTGCGTGGTATGCCGGGATTTGCCGGGTCGCCGCCGTTCCAGTTCCCCCTGGATGTCGGCTTCGCACAACTCCAGGCCCGGCGGACAGCCGTCCACGATGCAGCCGATCGCAGGACCGTGGCTCTCGCCGAACGAGGTGACGGTGAATAACTTTCCGATGGTGTTTCCGGACATAGCAGTGCTTCTTGTTATCTCGGGCTAATTTTCCGCGCCAAAAGCCGCGCCGAATTGGTTCACCTGTTCCGCCGTCAGCAGAAATACGCCCTCCCCGCCCCGCTCGAAATCCAACCAGCAAAAAGGCACGTCCGGGTAAGCCGCCTCCAAAGCCTCGGCACTGCTGCCGACTTCCACGACGAGAATGCCCTCCGGCTTGAGATGACGATGGGCGTCCCGAAGAATGCGGCGTACGCAATCGAGGCCATCTTCGCCTGCTTCCAATCCCAACCTCGGCTCGGCGTGATATTCCGGCGCCAACTCGCGCCATTCATCCAGATTTACGTAAGGCGGATTACTGACGATCAGATCGTAACGCCGGTCGCCCAGTTCGGAATAAACGTCCGATCGAATGGCATTCACCCGGTCTTCCATGTGGTGCTTTTTGATGTTGATACGCGCTACTTCCAGGGCATCCAACGAGATATCGACGGCGTCGACTCGGGCCTCCGGAAAGGCGTAAGCGCAAGCGATGGCGATACAGGCGCTGCCCGTGCAAAGGTCAAGCACGTCCTGCACCCGCTCCGTTTCGATCCAGGGACTGAAATGGTTTTCGATCAACTCGGCGATGGGCGAGCGTGGCACCAATACCCGTTCGTCCACGTAGAAGGACAAGCCGGCAAAAGAGGCCTCGTGCGTGAGATAGGCCAGCGGCTTGCGCTCGACAACCCGGCGTTCGATCAGAGCGACGACACGCTCCCGCTCGTCCATGGTCAAGCTGGCCGCGAAATAGCCGCCCGGAAGATCATAAGGCATGTGCAAGGCGTGGAGTACCAGGGCGGCGGCTTCGTCCAGTGCGCTGGCGGTGCCGTGGCCGAAAAACAAGTCCGCTTGCACGAAGCGGCTGGCGGCCCAACGGATGTAATCGCGGATGGTGGTTAACGTTGCGGACGGATGAGTTGATGTCGACATGGCCGAAAATTCCGATAAGCCCAGTATTGTAATCGAAAATCGCGCTTCGCCGGCGATAGTGGCAGAAAATCCGTCGTTGAGATGGACGATCTTAGGTATTCAAATACCCAAACGCGCCGAATGCGACCCGAGGGTATAACGACCATGATCTGAGCGGGAGATTCGTCATGCTACGTCGAAAACACCAGATACTCAGCAAAGAGGAATATCTGCGGATGGAACTGGATAGCCCCGTGAGTCACGAGTATGTGTCCGGCGAAGTGTTCGCCATGACCGGAACCACGCTTCGCCATAACATTCGCTGCGAGACATGGAGCGAGTGAGCGAGCGAGTCGAGTAGTCCCCGGAAGCTCGAGCGCCGGGTGGGTGGCCGAAGGTCGCGCGGTAGCGCGGTCGTAGGCCACCCACAAGGCATTGCGACCGGGCGTCGAGTCATCTGCGAGCGATGTCCGGACCCCTGGTTGGGTCCGGACGAGACGAGCGGGGAAGGTCGCGATTAAAGCGACGTTTGCGATTGGGACGGCCGGGGCGCCGAAGGCAATCACTCGTCGCCCATGTTTGGCTCCTTTTGGTGACTGGGAAGTCCCAAAAGGTTTTGCCAAAAACGGCGACGCAATCGCGACAATCCCTTGCTGGACCGCTGCCCGCGCCAATTCCTTGGGCGTCCAATAGTTCACCGGATACTCCAAGTCCTCCGGCGACCGACAGGCCAATTCGACAATCCGGCACATCTGTTCGGCACTGAAGGCCGGCGGACAACCGGGCCGCGGCCGATCACTCAACACCCCCTGAATGGCCGCTTCCAGTTCCGCCACCGTAACGATGACGCCCAAGCGCTCCGCTTGCTCAGCCCACCGTACCCGCCATTTCTGGACGTGCCGGGCATGCATCCCGAGATGGGCGCCAATCCGCTTGTTCTGTTCTCCCGTGGCAGCCTCGAGAATCACTTTGGCTCGCTGCACCCGGCTGTAGGGCTGGCTTCGGCTGGCGCTCAAGTGCTCCAAAATCTGCTTTTGTGCTTCGGTCAGTTCAATCTCTTGTGCTCGACGTCCCATCGCTCTTGATCCTGTCCGGGCCTACAATATTCTCCTTTGGACATAGATAACCCGATTTCCGCTTCGCTGTACTAGTCAGGCCACAGCGGACATCTACTCGGCCGGCCTTGACCGTCCGTTGAGGATGAGCGCGGCAGTTCAAAATCTGACAGAGTTTGTCAGATGGGAATTTCTACAAAGTTATCAATAGTGACTTTCTCCCCATCAAAGGGCGCTGTTTTAATTTTTATCGATCTTCCAGTTTTGTCTTTCTGCGAGTAGTTATTTCACTCTCGTGCAGCTCACTGGTCCGCTGGTTCTACTTGTTGGCGCAACACAAAAAGTGACGTGCATTTCCATAGTAAGGGAGCCTAAAGACGAATCTCGTCCGATCCACCCAATTCGAATTCTTTGATTACCTCCGCTTGTTGCTCGCTGCGAACCCGGTCGAGATAGGTCTTGGCTCTGTCGACTTCGTGCGATAGCAGCTCGACGGTCTGCTTCATATTGCCGAGCGCTTGGATCTTGTAAGTCGCGATAGCGTCCATGGTTTCGTAGATATTCTCGAATGCCTGTTTCAGTTGATCCAGGGATACGGCCGAGCTGGCGGCCTGCTCATGAGTCCGCGCCGCTTGCTGTTTCAGGAGGCGCGATGTGGAGGCGATGAGATTGCCGGTGGTGGTGTTCAAAGCGGAAATCTGATCGAGCACCAGTTTTTGATCGGTGAGGGCTTGCGCCACGATGACTGCGGTTCGAAGCGCCGACACGGTCGTCGACGTGGCGCGGTCGACGCCTTTGATTAGCTCCAGATTGTTCTTGCGGATCATGTCCATCGATAAATAACCCTGAATGGTCACGGCCATCTGGGTCAAAAGATCCTGAACTTTCTGCCGGGTATAAAAAAGCATCTCCTCACGCACGATGCGCGCTTTTTCGGGATCTTGCGCCTCGATTTCCGGCAGGCGGCGCTCTATAGCCTCGTCGAGTTTCTTGCCGACGTAAATGTATTGCTCAAGCCTTTGCATGACCTCCCAGGCATGGACTTTTTCCTGCTCCAGGGCGGCATTGTCCTTGCGGAGTTCGTCCTGGCCGTTGTAGAGCGCCTGGATGATGGCGTTCAGGTGGGTTTGCGCGGATTGATAACTCTCGAAATAGTTTTTCAGCTTGCTGCCGAGCGGAATGATCCCGAGCAATTTTCGTGGCGCCAAGAGATCGCCTTGCCGCGAAGGGTCGAGCTCCTCGACGGTCGCGCGCAGCTCCTGAAGCGATTTCGAGATGGTCGAAGACTCGTCGTACACTCCGGAGTTCATGGCCCGCATTGGGCGCTCGAGGAGCCGGTTCGAAACCGTTGCGGCGGCCCTGATCTCGCGGTTGCCCATATTATGTACGCCGGACAGCCGTTCCCGGAACTCGGCATCGTTGACATCGGCAGCCAGGACAGCCTGTAGAAATTCCGCGATTTTCTCGTCCAACTTGGAAATGGTTTCCTGATCCAGCTTGACCATGCGGGTTGCTTGTTCCTCGCCGATTTCGGGGATCGGCTGCGGTGGAGTCAAGGTCAAAGTATCGTTCGAAGGGGCTTCGGCCATGGTGTTCTCCGGAGTGAAACACGGTAAAAATGGTAAGCAAAAGGCGAATTCGCACTCCAATCGCAAACGGTTGCTTTAATCGCAACCCTTCCAATCGCAAACGGTCATCCCGGGAAGGGGCTGGCCGGCGCTCCCGGCCAGGCCGTTTGCGATTGGAGCGCCGGGATGACCCTTCCATTAGATCGAATTCGAGACGATTTATCGAATCATTCGGTGCGGGATCTCGGGTTAGCCGACATTCCGAATCACGATCGCGGCGCCGCCGAGCGGGCTTCGCTCGATAGCGAGCTGGCCAAGATAGGTCCGCACGATGGAATCCACGATGGCAAGGCCGAGGCCATGCCCAGGCACCGACGAATCGGTGCGCTCGCCGCGGCGGGTAACACGCTCGGCCACATCCTCGGCAATTCCGGGGCCGTCGTCATCGACCCGCAGTTCGAGACGCGAGCTTGTTCCCAGCGGTTCCAAAACCGTCCGCGCGCTCAGTTCGACGCGGTTTCGGCACCACTTGAAGGCATTGTCGAGGAGATTTCCTAGGATCTCGAGCAAATCGCCCTCGTCCCCATGAAAGACGACGTCATCGTCGACCATGATACGGCAGTCAACCTGTTTTTCGGCATAAACCTTGGCTAATGCGGCCGCGACCTGTCGGGACTTTTCCGCGACGCTGACCGGCGGAGTCAGATGGGTCCGCCCGGAAGCGGCGGCTCGCTTGAGTTGATACTCGATGATTCGAGTCATCCGGTCGATTTGTTCCTGGGCTACTGTGCCGATTTCGGCATCGGCGTCCGGGGTCTGCTTCTCCATGGCACCACGCAGCACGGCAAGCGGCGTTTTGAGGCTGTGTGCGAGATCGCCCAGCGCATCCCGGTAACGCGCAAGATGGGATTGTGCATTTTCGAGCAGCGCATTGAGATTGTCGGTCAGTCCCCGCAGTTCCTCCGGATAGTGGCCGACGAGTTTATCGGCATGACCGGCCTCGATGGCCGACAGGTCGGCCGCGACTCGGCGAAGCGGCGAGAACGCCCAGCGGAGGATAGCGCCTTGTACCAGCAGCAGCACCAGCGCAGCGGCCCCGAGCCAAATCCAAAGACTGCGGCGGAATTGATTGACCTGTGCGTAGAAACCGTCCAGCGTTTCGGCCACGCGAAACACGCAACGAACCGGTTTTTTGCGCTCTTCCTCCCAGAGCACGCTGAAACTGAGCACGTAGACCGGCGTGCCGTCTTCCAATACGGCGCTGCTGAGTTTCGCCGTGCCGGTTTGGGGTGTGGGGGTCGAGGGGATTTCAAGGCCCGTTGCGGACGGGGATCGCCAGTCCGGCTTGCGGTTGCCTCGGCGAATGTCGGCATAAAGTCCGGATCCGGTTTGATTCAAGCGGGGCTCATGCAGGTTTTCGGGGCCTTTCATGACGCCGCGGGCATCCAGTTCCGACCCGGCCAGCAGGGTATAGACAAACCCTTGCAATCTATCCCGCATGGCCACCTTGGCACTATCGCGAAAGGCTTTGTCGAGGACCAATCCGGTTGCGCTGAGAAAAGCGATCAGCACCACGCTGGCGACGAGCAGTCCCCTCGTCTGAAGGGAATAGGTCATCCGGGCGTACGTTCCAGGGTAAACCGATAGCCGCGTCCGCGGAGTGTCTCGATGGGGCGATGAACGTTCTGGGGATCGAGTTTCCGGCGCAACCGGGCAATGAAGACTTCGATCACGTTGCTGTCGAGATCGAACTCTTGGTCGTAGATGTGTTCGGTCAATGTCGTCTTGGAGATGACTTTGCCGGTATTCAGCATCAGATATTCGAGGACCTTGTATTCCTGGGCGGTCAATTCCACCGCCTGGCCATCGACGCGCACTGTCTGGGCATTGGTATCGAGCACGATCGGGCCGCACCGAAGCGAAGATTGCGCGATACCGGCGGATCGTCTCAACAGCGCCTTGGTTCGGGCGAGCAGTTCTTCGAAATGGAAGGGTTTGCTCAGATAATCGTCGGCTCCGGCGTCTAGCCCTTCCACCTTGTCTTGCCAACGGTCGCGGGCGGTGAGGATCAGAATCGGAAAATTGACGCCGTCGGCGCGCCAGCGTCTGATGACGTCGATGCCGGACACCAGCGGCAGTCCTAAATCGACGATAGCCAGATCGAACGGATATTCGCTTCCCAGAAAGACCGCTTCCTTGCCGTCAGCGGCGGTGTCGACGGCGTAACCGAGGGCCTGCAAGCGCGATTTGAGCTGGGCGCGCAGTTCGGCCTCATCTTCGACGATCAGAAGGCGCATGAGAATCGCTTCAGCTTGGTAATTAAATGGTTTTGACTGACAGCCCTCTTGATAACGAGCTCTCGGCATGAGGCTTCTGAATTTTCATCCTTGGGCATCGACATGGAAAACCCGCACCCGGCCGTCCGGCATGAGTACTTTGATACGGTAAGTAACGGTGCTGTCATTTCTGACTGTGTCGGCAGCCAGGATGCGGCCGCCGGTTTCACGCCGGATACGCTGAATGGCCTCGTCGAGGCTCATGCCGGGCCGGAACTGGGGTTGGCGCGCGATGAAAGGCGTGATCAAACCTTCCGGACCGAACGGCGGTTGCGAATGGGCCGGAAATGCCATTAGCACCAGCCAGCCAAGAATGACGGGCAAGAGTCGTTTGTTTATCACGAGGCTTGATGCGACCACAGCGTTTACGAAGAGCGGGCCGGGCCGCAAAAAGCCGCCCGGCGCTGAGGTAGGCGGAGAATAACACTGTCCTTTCCGGGCAGACAACGGGTCTGCCATGCCATGAAGCGATGAAGTCGTGTCTGACCTTAGTGGCTAATTTCGTGCCCCAACACGGCTCCGGCTACCGATCCCGCGATGATGGCGCCATGATTGCCGGCACCGACCTGTTCCCCAACTACGCCGCCGAGGACGCCGCCCGCAACGATCGGCAATGTCCCCGCTAAACCGCTGCCATGACGGCGATAGGCCGGGTAATCGTCGTGATAGACGACCCGCGGTTCATCGTAATGGTGAATATGGCGATGCACCACGCGCGGCTCCCGATAATAACGTGGCGCAGGCTCGTAGTAATGGTGAATCACTCTTGGGGCATAATGATCATAGCCATGGTGATGATGCCCATGATGCCCATGATCATGATGGTGATGCCCATGATCATGATGGTGATGCCCATGATCATGATGGTGGTGACCCCAATGGTCGCGGTCGGCGTGAGCGCCCGATGCGAAAGCGAATAATGCGATTGCGGAAAGGGCAATGATCTTTTTCAGCGGTTTCATGACTTGATCCCCCGTTCAAAAACTCGAAACTGGTGCCGGATTCAAACCCATTTAGTTTGCCGGCAGAATCAAGATAGTCTTCCGTTCCTGAATGGAAGCTGAATGGGAATAGCCAACTTCAAATGAACCAGCGTCCCGGCTGACCGTTCGCCGAATCAGGCGATCAGCTTCAGGCCGGGGGGCAAAGCCTCGCCGAAGATGCGCTTTTCGTCGGCCTCGGAAAGTTCTTTCACTTCGGACACCATGCCGATCCAGGAGTCCGGCGCTTTGCCGATTCTTAGCCGCTCGATGACGCGTTGCCGAAGCGTGGGATCAATGTCGCGTTCCCGGTCGCCGCAGAGCCTCGAGATGAGCGCGGTGGCAAAGCCAGCATGGGGCTCTTTTTTGAAGTCGTGGCTCAGGATCTGGACCAGCCATTCTTCAGCCGTGATACGCGAAACCACGTTATGCACACTGCCGTGGAACGGCACGCGAGCACCGACGCGGCCAAGCGCCCACCAGCTTTCGGTGGGTTCGCTGGGCTTCGATAGGCGCTGGAGCAGCCAGTTTCCGAGTTCGGTCTTTTGGGGAGCAGGAAGCCGCTCCAGCACGGCCGCGAGCCTCACCATATCCTCATAGCTGCGTTTTTTAGCGAGGGCAGGGAGATTGCCGCGCTTGGCGGTTTCAGGATTGATGAAGTCGGCCAGATCCTCAAAAATCGAACGCTGCGCCTCTTCGTTCAAGCCTCCGGCGAGGCGGCGCCAGAAGGTCCACCATTCGGTCCAATTTTGGACTTCGTTGACGAACTGTAATCCTTGTCCGTAGATCGTAAAGACCTGTTCGACCCGCCAATCATCCAGGGGATAGCCGAATCCGGGACGGAGGCAGTATCCCGTCAGGCTGAACCATAAACGCTCGTGCTCGGCGGAACGCCGCCGGTGAGGCAGACCTTCCAGCAAGGCGCCGAACAAGTCGCGTAATAAGGCGGTGTCCCAGTCGGCTCGGGGTCCTAGAATCTTCTCGAGCTCACTGCGCAACCCTTTGACCATCTTGGTGTCGGCCGCTTTCGCTTTTTTTCCGAAAACCAGGCGAATTTTCTCGATGGCCTGATCGAAGCGGGGGTGCCGGCGAGCTTCGGGCAATGCCGTCTGCGGAGCCGTTTGCCGCAGCTGAAACTCGATCTTCCAGCGTTGTTCGGAGTTATCGGCTGCCACGCAGTGCAAATCGAGGGTTCCGATTTCGGTCAGGGCGGCTGCGATCTGCACGGCCTGTTCCGTCCGTCCTTGCACGCTTTCCCGGTCGAAGACGACGGCGAGAGGCGGCAAGTAGATGAAACGGTCTTCGTCGATGTCGGCCATCTCTCCCGGTTGGAAGCGCCGATCCTCGCTGGACGACGCGAGATTGAATCGCACCGGTTGTCCGAGTCTGAGCAGGAAGGTACGGTCGGTCAAGACGATCTCCCGGCCTTCCTCGGTTCCCCGCGGCAGAATGCAGACGCCCTTGGGGGGCTCGTCCCGGCCGGTTTCCACCACCAGAAAATAACTGCGCGCCGAGCCGCCGCCGATGCGTTGAACGGCATGGCCGCGCCTCGCGAGGCCGTAGGCTACGGCGCCGTAGGCCACGGCCAAGTCCGGACGATCGTTTTTGAGCAGGACGGGACGATGTTTTCCCCACGCCGTCACGAGCTCCACCAGGCGCTGGGCTATGGTCGAGCTGCGGAACACGCCGCCGTTGAGAAGTACGGCATCGGGGACAGGCTCGGCGGAGTCCGACTGGAGTGCTTCGCGTGCAATTTCGAAGTGGTGAGTCAAAAAAGCGGCCAGATGTTTGCTGATTGCGGGATCGGCGGCGTAGGGCAGACCGAATTCGACGACGCCGCTCCGTTTTCGGTCGGGATGATCGGCGAGACTCACCATCGGAAAGAAGCCGTCGAGAGCAATGCGATGCACTTCGCTTCGAGCCAGTTCGACCGAGCGCGCGCCGCCGATGAGCCGGGCTCCCGTGCCGAGCAGCGTCACGGTTGAGGATTCCGGCGCATCGGGGGCCAACAGCCGTTCTTTGGCGAGCCGGCATTGTTCGACCAGTTGGGACAGTTCGGCCGCCGACAGCTTTCGATCGTCGCCCATCAGCCGGCGTTCTGCGAGATGTGCCAGAGTTAAGTCGATGTTATCCCCGCCCAGCATCAGATGATTGCCGACGGCGATCCGGGTGAGCTTGGGTTCGTCCTCGTCCGGCTCGACCTTGATCAAGGTCAGGTCCGTGGTGCCGCCGCCGACGTCGCAAACCAGCAGCAAGCGCACCTCGGCGAGCTGCTTACGCAAGGAATTGCGGTGATTCCAGAGCCAGTCGTAACAGACCGCTTGCGGCTCTTCGAGCAGACGCACATTCGGAAGCCCGGCCAGCCGGGTGGCTTCGAGCGTTAAAGTACGCGCCGCCTCGTCGAAGGAAGCCGGTACGGTCACTACGATCTCTTGGGCTTCCAGCCGCGCCTCGGGATGATGGTAATTCCAGGCCGAACGCACGTGGCGCAGGTAACTCGCGCTGGCCTCGATCGGGGAGATTTTCGGAATCTCCTCCGGCGCGCCCCAGGGGAGGATGGCGGCGGTCCGGTCTGCGCTCGCATGGGACAGCCAGCTCTTGGCGCTCGTCACGAAACGCCCTTGGCTTTTCGAACCCAAGACCCGCGCCAGCTTGCCGATGACCGGACGATAAGTCGATTCCGGCTCCGGAGAAGGCCAGGGCAGCCGAACGTCGGCATCGGTCAGTTCGTCCGGCGATGCGTGATAGCGGACGGAAGGCAGCAGCGGCTCCGCCGCGATTTCGCCCGGCGCAACCAGTTGATCGATATGGAAAAGCTGGATTTCGGCTCGCGCGGCTTTGGCGAGATCGGCATAGGCGACCACGGTGTGGGTCGTGCCGAGATCGATGCCGACAAGATAGCGAGGCGTCTGACTTGATGATTCAGGCATGCGGTAGGGGTATCCGCAGGGGCATTACCCCTGCGGTTTATCCATTATTTATTGAAAGGCCAAAAGCTTTTTTTGGCCGAAGCGTCGTCGCTAGGCATTTCCGAAGCTGTTTCGTCTGCTGCAGTCGCCGGTGCGGCTTCGGCCGCCCGCTCGGCGAGATCGCCCAAGATCGGTTCCTCCAGCGCAACATTTTCATCCGACGGCAGGGGCTTTTCGCCGGCACGGACATCGAATTCGACGTTCCAGCGTTTGTCGCCGTCCTTCGCCACCGCTTCCAGTTGCAGCGTGCCCACTTCGGTGACCCTGGCGGCCAAATGGACCGGGACGACATCGCCCGCTTGGTATTCCTCGGCCGGCAAGGTGACTTCGATTTCGTCCAGCTCTTCCATTTCGTCCTCCGACCAGTAGTCGAGACGCGTGCCGACCACATCGTCGCGGCGGACGTTGGACGCGAAGAAACGGAAGCGTACGGGTTCTCCGATGACCAAGCCGAACTCGTAGGGCGGCAGATCCGCCTCGGTGCCTTCTTCCATGCCGAAAGGCGCGATGCACAAGGCTTCGATCGGCGGAGCAAAGCCCGGTACGGCGGGCATGGCGCTTTCGACGCCCACATAATAGGCTGCGCCGGTACCGCCGCGGATGCGGACGCCGCGGCCTTTGCGGACATAGCCGTAATAAGCGGCGCCGCGCGCCACGGCCAAATCCAGGTCGGCACCGTGCAGCAATCGGGCACGCGGCGCCCCATCGGCTTCGAGCCAGCTATTGAGTGCCTCGAGCAACCGGTTTTCGAGCGCCTCGGATTTGAATACGCCGCCGTTGAGGAGCAGCGCGGTCGGATGCAGGAATTGGGCATCGGCCGGGAGGTCGAATCCCTGCAACTCTCCGGTCGCACCGATCTGCCGGCTGAGGAAAGCGGCGAGATGGCAGGTGATCCGCGCATCCTTGGCATAGGGAAGACCCAGGGTGGTCAAGCCGGTGCGAGCTTGAACCGCGGGGCGATCGGTGATTTGCACCCTCGGGAAGAAGCCTTCGACCAGGGTTCGCCCGACTTCGTCGCGGGTCAGGCTGGTACGGAGCGTCCCGCCGATGAGCGACGAACCGCGGCTGGGGACGACGACGGCGACTTCATTGGTATCCGAATCGGAGAGCAAGGATTCCTTCGCATCCCGGCAGCCGTGCATGAGCGCCTGGATCTGCCACGGTTCGAGCCGTTTGCCCCCGGCTTCGATCTTCGTTTTCAGCACATAGGCGAGGGCGAGGTCCATGTTGTCCCCGCCGAGAAGAATATGGTCACCGATGGCCACCCGGTTGAGGATCAGATTGCCCTCCTCCTCGGTTACGGCGATTAGCGACAAGTCGGTAGTGCCGCCGCCGACGTCCACGACCAGAATGATGTCGCCGGGTTTGACCTGCTCGCGCCATTTGCCCTCGCTGGTCTGGATCCAGCTGTATAGCGCCGACTGCGGCTCTTCGAGCAGAATCGCCTGTCTGAGGCCGACGGCATGGGCGGCTTCCACGGTGAGCTCCCGCGCTGCGGGATCGAACGAGGCGGGCACCGTGATCACCAGATCCTGCTCGCTCAAGGGCGCATCGGGGTAGCGAGCATTCCAGGCGTCTCGCATGTGACGGAGGTATTCGATGGACGCTTGCAGCGGCGAAACCCGCTTTACTTCCTCCGGCGACTGGACGGGCAGGATCGGCGCACGGCAATCGACGCCGCTGTGGGACAGCCAGCTTTTGGCGCTGGCTACCAGTCGTATCGGCGTCTTACTTCCGAGCTGTCTGGCCAGATCGCCGACGATGGCTTCCGGATACTCGTTCCAAGGCAATACGATATCGCCAGGTGCGAGTTCGGCCTCGTGGGCCTGGTAAAGGAAGGACGGCAATTGCTTTTTGTCGCCGACTGTGCCGGGCGACGTCAATTGCGGAATATCCAAGACCTCGATCGGTGCTTTTTCACCGTCGCACTGGCTAAGATCGACATAAGAAACGACGCTGTTGGTCGTGCCGAGGTCGATTCCGACGGAATATTGGGTTTCGCTCACAATTCCACCTCTGCTTGGGCGATGATGCGTACGTCGTGTCCTTCGGCGATTTTGGGCAGCTTAACGCCCGTGGCACGCCAGCCGCGGTGTATCAAGGTGCCGGTAAAGGGCGGATCGCCGACGATATTGCCCGTGGGCCTTACGCTCGAAGCGTCGAAGCCTTTGGGCAGGGTAATGCGAGAGTTCTCCTGCTCTCTGCGCACCGGTTCAAGCTCGAAATGCTGGCTCAATACTTTGCGGCATCCTTCATGCACGACGCGGGCCGCCGCGCCGATCTCGGCGTCGGAATAGGCGCCGACGTTTTCCTGAACGAAGTCGACAAAGCGGGCTTCTTTCTGCAAAAGCCCGAGAAGCTGCAAGGCCGCATCCGGTGTGGCTTCTTTGACAACCACCGGCTCCGGCCGTTCCGGCTTGACGATTTCCAGGGGCTTGGGGGCCTCCCGGATCGGAACGTGCGCCGGTTCGGCGCGAACCGGTACGGCGGCGACTTCGGACGCCGGCTTTCTGCGGCGCAGCAAGGCGATAACGGCTACAGACAGCAAAAGGATTTGCAGAATCAGCAGAATAACCACCAGGGCCGCAAGTCCGATGTGGACGGCGTCGAACGTGGCCGGAATGAGCGTTGGGTCGAATTGCATTCGGGTCCTCTATGTGTTGAATGACGTCCTATGAAGCCGGCTTGATTGGCGCGGCATGCATGGCCGGCTGTAGCGGCGGAGTAGCCGACCGGCCAGGAACAAGGGTCAGGAGATCGCGTTATGGTTGTCCGGTTACGGACTGAGCCGCCTGGGCGCCCATGAATATGCGCAAAATTTGACGTGCCGCTTGAGTACGGCGGCTGCGCATATAGCGTTCGGAGATCGTGCCGGGTACTTTTTCGCTATCGAATGCGGTTTTTACCTTCGATAACTTCTCTTCGCAGGTTTTTAGAATGCGATCAGTGAGCGCACGCGAATCTGCCTTTTCTCCCATATGCTCGCGGGTTTCGGCGTTAACGCAGCCCTGATACGCGACTAGAGCCAGGTTGACCTTCTCCAGAGTCTGGTCGGAAAGCGTAGTGCCGCGCCATTCGTCGTCAGCAAAAGCGGGCATTAAAGCCGAAAGAAGGATTCCGGCAATCAACGCGCGTGAGAAAAGTCTCATAGCCTATAACTCCTGAATATTCATCGAGTGGATATCATCCGCCCGATTCTACGCGATGTTGAGCGAGGGCGGAACGGAAAGGGGCAGCGAGAGAGTCGTTTCAACGAACGATGATCACGCTGGCCAGGCCGGCTCAGGGGCGATTTCGTGCTTCGAAAGCGCCCAACGAACATGCTCTCTGATCAGCGGCGAAGGATCGTCGATCCGGGCTTGCAGAGCTTCGATCACGTCTGGGCCGGTCTTCGAATTGCCCAGCGCCACCGCGATATTCCTGATCCAGCATTCATAACCGATGCGGCGAATGGCGGAGCCTTCGGTTTTTTGCAGAAACGTCGCCTCGTCCCACCGGAAAAGCTGGATCAGCCCGGCGGCATCGAGGCCGTGGCGCGGCATGAAATCCGCTTCGTCGGTGAGCCTCGCGTAGCGGTTCCACGGGCAGACGAGCTGGCAATCGTCGCAGCCGTAAATGCGGTTGCCGATGGCGGTGCGGAATTCTTCGGGGATCGACCCGCGCAATTCGATGGTCAGATAAGAAATGCAGCGTCGGGCGTCCAGCCGATAAGGCGCAACGATTGCTTGAGTGGGGCAGACGTCGAGACAGGCCGTGCAGCTTCCGCAGTGGTTGGTCGTTTCGGAATCGGTGGGTAAGGGGAGATCGGTGTAAATCTCGCCGAGAAAGAACATCGAGCCCGCTTTGCGGTTGATCAGATTGGTATGCTTGCCGATCCAGCCAAGGCCTGCGTTGGCGGCGATCGCTTTTTCCAGCACCGGCGCGCTGTCGACGAAGACCCGATAACCGAACGAGCCGACCTCGCTCGCGATGCGTTCGGCCAATTGCTGTAAGCGTTTGCGGAGCACCTTGTGATAATCGCGCCCAAGGGCGTAGCGGGAGATGAATGCGGCGGCCGGGTCGTCCAACCGTTCTCGAATCGTGGTCCGATTTTCCGACAGATAATCCATGCGCGCGCTGATGACCCGGAGCGTACCGGGGACGAGTTCGTCCGGACGACTGCGCTTGGTGCCGTGCCGCGTCATGTAGTCCATTTCTCCGTGAAAACCCTCGGCTAGCCAGTCGTGGAGCTGCTCTTCGGCCGCAGAAAGATCGGTATCGGCGATACCGATCTGCTGGAAGCCGAGTTCCTGGCCCCAGTTTTTGATTTTGAGGGCCAATGCGGAGTAATCGAGAGCGGATGAAGTCACAGAAAGGTAGAGGCCGTGCGGCGTTTAAGCCAGAATAAGTCGAAATTAAGCGGAGTTTGGATACAGCTTACTGCGTTATGAGCGAACGATACAGCCGAAGTTTCCCGAAAGATCTTTATCGCGCCGAGGACGTGCGCGCCATGGACCGTTATGCGATCGAAACGGTGGGCATTCCCGGGATCGAATTGATGCGCCGTGCCGGGGCATCCGCCTTTGCGGCTTTGCTCGAACGCTGGCCGGAGGCGCGCACGCTGTCGGCGATTTGCGGCGGCGGCAACAACGGGGGCGACGGGTACGTGGTGGCCCGGCTGGCTCACGAGGCGGGGATGGACGTGCGGGTTTATCCGGTCGCGCCGCCAGCGAATCTCAAGGGCGACGCTCTGACCGCTTACCAGGATTATCGCGCGGCAGGCGGCGAGATATTGGATTTTATCCCGGCCGATTTCGAAGGCGCGGAAGTGCTGGTCGACGGACTTTTGGGCACCGGCTTGGATCGGGAGGTCGGCGGTCTTTATGCCGAGGTGATCAAGGCCGTCAATCGATTCTCCGGTCGCGTGATGGCGCTGGATATTCCATCCGGGCTCCATGCCGATACCGGTTCCGCGCTGGGCGTTGCCGTCAAGGCCGATTTGACCGTGACCTTCATCGGTCTCAAGCAGGGCCTCTTTACCGGCGAAGGTCCCGAGTACGCCGGCGAGATCGTCTTCGCCGACCTGGGCACGCCGCCGGAAGTGCGATATTCCGTCAAACCTTCGGCCATGCTGCTGCCGCCGTGGGAACGCGGCTTGCCGGCGCGTCCGCGTTATGCCCATAAAGGTCATTTCGGCCACGTGCTGGTGGTCGGGGGCGACCATGGTTACAGCGGCGCCGCCCGCATGGCCGCCGAGGCCGCGGCGCGAGTCGGAGCGGGGCTGATCAGCATCGCTACGCGGAAATCTCATGCCGACTCGCTCAATCTGACCCGACCGGAACTGATGTGCCATGGCGTCGAAACCGCCGAGGACCTTAGGACGCCCTTGGAGCGGGCCACGGTGATTGCCGTCGGTCCCGGGCTGGGCCGGTCGGAATGGGCGAGGACGCTGCTCGGCGCGGTATTGGACACTGAGTTGCCGATCGTGGCGGATGCCGACGCGCTCAACCTTCTTGCGGAAAATCCCCGCAAACGGGACAACTGGGTCATTACACCCCATCCGGGGGAAGCGGCGCGGTTGCTCGAGTCGTCTTCTGCGGACATCCAGAAAGATCGATTCACCGCCGTTCGGAGGCTGCAGGCGCAGTTCGGCGGCGTCGCCGTGTTGAAAGGTTCCGGCAGTCTGGTCTGCGGCCTGGATGGACTACCCTATGTGTGCACTGCCGGCAACCCCGGCATGGCGAGCGGCGGCATGGGCGACGTGCTGACCGGCGTGATCGCGGGACTGCTAGCGCAGCGCCTGGATCTTTTCGAGGCGGCGGCCTTGGGCGTGCAATTGCATAGCGCGGCGGGGGACGAGGCGGCGAAGACGGGTGCACGGGGGCTCTTGGCCTGCGATTTGATGGATCCTTTACGGCGGCTCGTCAATTTATGAAAGTGACACTGCGGGATGAAGCCGAAACGCTCGCATTGGCCGGGCGTGTTTATCGAGCCATGCCGTCGGGGGGGCTCGTCTTCCTGCACGGAAATCTCGGCGCCGGCAAAACCACGTTCGTACGCGGCTGGCTTCGGGCGGCCGGCTTTTCAGGGCCTGTGAAAAGCCCAACCTTTACGCTGGTCGAAGAATATTCTTTTGAAGACCGGGTCGTTTACCACTTCGATTTGTACCGGCTGAACGATCCGGAAGAGCTGGAATGGATGGGGTTCAGGGACTATCTCCGGCCCAATGCCGTTTGCTTCATCGAATGGCCAGAGCGCGGTGCAGGGCTATTGCCCCGGGCCGATCTTGACATCAGCCTTGAAATCGCCGGCACGGAGCGCATCGCGGATATCGTGAGTGAAACCGCTCAGGGTCAAGAGATATTGGCCCGTCTCTAGGCCGCGTAGTCCGTTCTTGCGGTTTCCCGAGTCTCGGGCTATGTTTTCATCGGATGTTCAAGCACGGCGGCTTCACTCATGGAAAAAAAAACGCTAATCACATGGTTGGTGCTCACTTTGTGGGGCTACGCGCCGTTGCTTTTGGGTGCGCCCATCCAAATGAAATCGGTGAAGTTCGAGACCGCCGCGAAGGGGGCACGACTGGTCTTCGAGTTTTCGGCACCGCCCAAATTCCGGATTTCCCGCGGAAGCAAGCCGAATCGCCTGCAAATCGACTTTGAAAACATTTTCTTGTCCGGAGCTCTTGGACAACCGTCTGCGGCTCATCCTTTGATCGCCAAACTGATTCCGATTTCCGGCAAGTCCAAGGATAGCCCCCGGATTCTGGTTGATTTTAAAGGTTCGGTCGGACATAGGGCCTATGTGACCAACCTCAAAGGACGGTCGCGTCTGGTACTCGAATTGGTGTCCTCGGGTTTAGCCGTCCGCACAGGCGACAAGGCGACATCCAAGCCGGAGGCCAAATCGGTGGAGCTCCCCAGTGTCGTCGAGTCGACGAAAACAGCCGCTAAACCCGTTTCGGCCAGGGCTGGACGCTCACAAAGCGATGCCAGGCCTGTACGTTCTTTGAAGCCTGGGCTCGCCAAAGAAAGAGTGATCGTCATCGATGCCGGTCACGGCGGCAAAGATACCGGGGCGATCGGTCCTAACGGAACTTATGAAAAAGACGTGGTGCTGGCGATCGCTCGCAAGCTCGAACAAATGATTCGTGCAGAAGCGGGCATGCGGCCGGTTATGGTGCGCAAGGGCGACCATTTCGTCGATCTGCGTGAGCGGGCCGAACTCGCGCGCAAGGCGAAGGCCGATTTATTTATTTCCTTGCACGCGGACGCCTACGTGAGCAACGATGTCAAGGGCTCTTCGGTGTTTACCCTGTCGGACCACGGCGCCTCCAGTGAAGCGGCCCGTTGGCTGGCGGACCGGGAGAATGCCGCGCTGGTCGGCGGTGTTCAGCTCAAGGGAAAGGGCAAGCTGCTGGCTTCGGTGCTGCTTGACTTGTCGCAAACCGCCACGCTCGAAGCTAGCAATCGCGCTGCCGCAAAGGTGTTGGGAGAACTGAAAAAAGATTTCCAGTTACATCATCGAGACGTGCAAAAAGCCGGGTTTGCGGTGCTCAAGTCGCCGGACGTCCCCTCGATGCTGATAGAGACGGCGTTCATTTCCAATCCGGATGAAGAGCGAAATCTCCGCAATCCGAAACATCAGGATCAGGTGGCCCGCGCCATCTTCGACGGTATCCGCAACTATTTCTCCGAAATTCGGCCAGTGGTTCCGGTCGATCTGCGCGTGGCCGATGCTTTGGAGAGCGTAACGGAATCCGACGGCAAGAGGCCGGTCGTTCAAAAATAAAGTGCTTGCGCCTGGGATCCGCGCCGGCAGGTTTCTCTTCGCTTTCATAAATCCTGTACTTTCCCGAGAATAGGGCCTGTGCTGAATCCGATCTCCCGGATTCTGTCTAATCGCCAAACCGTTTTCTCGATCACTGATCCCATCTACGATGCCTATCCGTATTCTCCCTCCGCAATTGATCAATCAAATCGCCGCCGGCGAGGTGGTCGAACGCCCTGCTTCGGTGGTGAAGGAATTGGTCGAAAACGCCTTCGACGCCGCCGCTTGCTCGGTGGAGATCGACGTGGAACAAGGCGGCTTGCGCATGATGCGCATCCGCGACGACGGCTGCGGCATCGACCGGGAGGAGTTGCCGCTCGCCCTGTCCCGCCACGCCACCAGCAAGATCGCCAGCCTGGAGGACTTGGAGCGGGTCGCCAGCATGGGATTTCGGGGCGAAGCTTTGCCGAGCATCAGTTCCGTGGCCCGCTTGACCTTGACCTCGCGGATACGCGGCGAGCGTTGCGCCTGGCGCGTCACGGCGGATGGGACGGAAACCGATTTCGACGTGCAGCCGGCCGCCCATCCCGAGGGGACGACGGTTGAAGTTCGCGATCTCTTCTATAACACGCCGGCGCGGCGGAAGTTTCTCCGCTCGGAAAAGACCGAGTTTTCCCATATCGAAACGCTGATCAAGCGTATGGCCCTGAGCCGGTTCGACGTGGGGTTTGCCTTGAAGCACGACGAGCGGACGGTATTGAGTTTGCGGCCGGCGGAAAGCCAGGCCGAGATCGAACGGCGCCTGGCCCTGGTGCTCGGCGAGTCGTTTCTGGAAAACGCGCTGGCGGTGGAGTTTTCGGCGGCGGGGCTCCGGCTTTCCGGCTGGGTAGGGCTTCCGACCTTCTCGCGTAGCCAAGCCGACATGCAGTTTTTCTACGTCAACGGGCGGCTGGTCCGAGACAAGCTGGTGAGCTATGCCGTGAAGCAAGCCTATCAGGACGTACTTTACCACGGACGCCAGCCGGTCTACGTGCTGTATCTGGAGCTGGACCCCACGCTGGTCGACGTCAATGCCCATCCCGCCAAGCTCGAAGTGCGTTTTCGCGATTCCCGGATGGTCCATGATTTTCTGTTCCGGGCGTTGCATCGGGCTTTGGCCGAGACCAAGCCACGGGCTGCCGAACCCGAGGCTCTGCCCCAGCGGGAAGAAATGCCGACGCATACGGTTTTGACGCCCAAGTTATCGAGGCCTCACAGCCAAGCCGCGCTGCCCTTGCAAGTGGCCGAGGCGATCCAAAGTTATGCCGATCTTTATTCCGCCCCGGCCCCGAAGACGGACCTGCCGCAAGAACCGAAGCCCGATGAGCAAACGGCGCCGCCGCTCGGATTTGCGGTAGCACACCTGCACGGCGCTTTCATTCTGGCCGAGAGCCGCAATGGGCTAGTCGTGGTGGACGCTCATGCCGCGCACGAGCGGATCACCTACGAAAAACTGAAGGAGCAGGTTAGGGCAGGGTCGATTCCTATGCAGCCCTTGCTGCTGCCGATCCGGATTCAGGTAACCGCGGCCGAGGCCGATCAGGCGGAAGAGGCGGTTGAAGCGTTCGAAAGCCTCGGCATCGAGCTTCGCCGGACCGGCCTCGAGACGCTCATAGTGCGGGCCTTGCCCGCCTTGTTAGCGGATGCGGACGGCGAGCGTTTGGTGCGTGACGTGTTGTCCGATCTCAATCAGCACGGCCGGAGCCTCCGGATCGAGCAATCCTTGAACGAGGTGCTGGCGACCATGGCCTGCCATGGATCGGTGAGGGCCAACCGCAAGCTGACCGTGCCTGAAATGAACACGCTCCTCCGCGAAATGGAAGCGACGGAGCGCAGCGGCCAGTGCAATCATGGCCGCCCCACCTGGGTTGAGCTAAGCCTCAAGGACTTGAACCGCTTGTTCATGCGCGGCCAGTGACCGAACACGAGTTCCCATCCGCTATCGTCCTGATGGGGCCGACCGCTTCGGGCAAAACCCGGCTGGCCACCGAATTGGCTAAGGCGCTGAATGGCGAAGTGATCAGTGTCGATTCCGCGCTGGTTTATCGGGACATGGACATCGGTACCGCCAAGCCGAACCTGGAAGAAAGGGAAGGCATTCCGCACCATCTGATCGACATTCTCGACCCCGCCGAATCCTATTCCACCGGCCGCTTTCGGAACGAGGCGCTCGCGGCGATGCAGGACATCACGAGTCGCGGCAAGCTGCCGATCCTGGCGGGGGGCACGATGCTGTATTTCAATGCCCTGTTTTATGGCCTTTCGACTTTGCCGCCCGCCGACCCTGAGATCCGGCGGCAGATCGACGAGGAGGCGGCGCATGTCGGCTGGGCCAAGCTGCATGTGAAACTGGGTGAGATCGATCCCGAAGCGGCGGCGCGTATCCACCCCAACGATCCGCAGCGTATCCAGCGCGCACTGGAGGTGTATCGCCTGACCGGAGTTCCGCTGTCTGTCTTGTGCGCCGAAACCCGAACGACACCTTTGCCGTTCGACCTGATCAAGCTCATCATCGCGCCGGCCAACCGCGAAGCTCTGCACGAACGGATCCGGCAGCGCTTCTTGATGATGATCGAACGCGGGTTCATCGACGAAGTCCGCGCCTTGTACGAACGAGGCGATCTCCACGCCGATCTGCCGTCCATCCGCGCCGTCGGCTATCGGCAGATCTGGGCTTATCTCGAAGGCGAATACGGCCGCGATACGATGATCGAGCGCGGCATCATCGCTACCCGCCAATTCGCTAAACGGCAGTTCACCTGGCTGAGGCGTGAAGAAGATGCCTTAAAGTACGTCAGCGAGGATGAAGGACTGGTGGAGGCGATATTGCGAGATTTGACGGCCCGCCTGGAAGGGTCGAGAGGAGAGTGAGCTTTACCTTTTTCATCTGAGGCGGCCTTGTCTTGCAAAAAAAACATCCGAGCATGATTCCTCAGTTGATGTTTCATCTCGTTTCACGACGCACCGAATTATTTCACCTCTGTTTCATATGAAACGCTGACGTCGCAAGGAAGCGGGCCAGAGGCTTGATGATCTGCGGTTCGACTTGCCGAAACATCTTGGCACGGAGCTTGTAAATATATTAGTGACTGATTATATGGGGTTGTTCTCCAGGGCAGGCGGTGAACCGCCTTTTCCGATCCGATATAGCCACTGAAAGGGAATGAGTCTTTAAGGTTGGCGTTTCCCCTAGCCAGGGACGGTCCTTTTTCGAGGGAGCGGATAACAATCGGGTAACGCAGTAGCGTGGCTCGTGAATTAAAACATCCGGAAACTCGATATGCGTGATTCCACTTCTGATTTCTCCAGCGGACGCGACCGTCTCCGATGGGAAATTACTCTGGCTTTGATCCTCAAAATTATCCTCTTGAGCGTCTTGTGGTTTGCTTTCTTCCGGCATGATCCGAACACGCCCAAGCCCGCCGTTGCGGATCTGTTTTCATCAGACCGCACCCCTCTTGTCCGCCAGGAGAGCATCAGATGATATCCAGTGAAGAAATCGTCAGTTTGTCGCGCCTGCAGTTCGGCCTCACGGCCATGTATCACTTTCTGTTCGTGCCGCTCACTCTGGGGCTGGCCTTTATTCTGGCCATCATGGAATCGGTGTACGTGATGACCAAAAAGGAAGTCTACAAGGACATGACGAAGTTCTGGGGCAAGCTGTTTGCCATCAACTTCGCGATGGGCGTCACGACCGGTATCACCCTGGAATTCCAGTTCGGAACCAACTGGGCCTATTACTCCCATTACGTCGGCGACATCTTCGGCCCAATCCTGGCCAGCGAAGGTTGGATGGCCTTTTTCTTGGAATCGACTTTAGTGGGCCTGTTTTTCTTCGGCTGGGACAGGCTGACCAAGGTTCAGCACCTCGCGGTCACTTGGCTGGTCGCCTTCGGAACCAGCTTTTCCGCTCTGTGGATTCTCATCGCCAACGGCTGGATGCAGCATCCGGTCGGGTCCGCGTTCAACTATGAGACGCTGCGCATGGAGATGGCATCGTTCGCCGACGTGTTCTTCAATCCGGTAGCCCAGGTCAAGTTCGTGCATACCGTCGCCGCGGGCTATGTGACCGGCTCCATGTTTGTGCTGGGCATCAGCGCCTGGTACTTGATCCGACGGCGCGATCTCGGTTTCGCCCGCCGCTCGTTCTCCATCGCGGCGGCGTTCGGCTTGGCTTCGGTGCTGTCGGTGATCGTTCTGGGCGATGAAAGCGGCTATACCTCGGGCGAGGTACAGAAAATCAAGCTCGCGGCCATCGAGGCGGAATGGGATACCCACGAGCCGCCGGCCAGTTTCACCATTATCGGCTTCCCCGATCAGGAAGCGGAAAAGACCCATTTCGCCATCAAAGTGCCCTACGTGCTGGGACTTATCGCGACCCGTTCTATCGACGAGGATGTCAAGGGGCTCAAGGACCTCCGCGCCGAGAGCGCCGAGCGCATCCGAAGCGGGATGATCGCCTACGGCCAGTTGCAGAAAATGCGGGCAGGGGACAAGAGCGAGCCCACCAAAGCGCTGTTCGACCGGCACGTCACCGATCTCGGCTATGGCCTGTTGCTGAAGAGGAACACCGCCGATCCGGCCAGCGCTTCCGAGGAGATGATTCAAAAGGCGGCGAACGACACGATTCCGCGGGTGGCTCCCTTGTTCTGGACCTTCCGCCTGATGGTTGCGGCGGGGTTCACCATGCTGTTCGTGTTCGCCATGGCCTTCTATTTCTGCGCGACGCGTGTGGCGGATCAGAAGAAATGGCTGCTCAGGCTCGCCACCTGGTGCATTCCGCTGCCGTGGATCGCTTCCGAAGCCGGCTGGTTCGTGGCGGAATACGGTCGTCAGCCCTGGACCATCTCCGGCGTGTTGCCTACGCATATGTCCGCGTCCAACATCGGTTCCGACCAGCTCTGGTTCAGCATCGCCGGCTTCGTGTTCTTCTATACCGCTCTCCTCATTATCGAGATGTTCCTCATGATCAAGTACGTGTGTCTGGGGCCGAGTAGCCTCCATACCGGGAAGTATCACTTTGAGATGAAGCCGGCTGCGCCCATGCCGTAATACCGGGAGAAAACGACCATGTTCGATTACGAAACGTTAAGAATCATTTGGTGGCTGTTTACCGGGGTCGTCATCATCGCCTTCGTCCTGACTTCCGGGTTCGATTTCGGCATCTGCGCGCTCCTGCCCTTCGTCGGGCGCAACGATCTCGAACGCCGCGCCGTCATCAACACCGTCGGCGGGACCTGGGAGGGCAATCAGGTATGGCTGGTCCATCTGGGAGGCGCGTTGTTCGCGGTGTGGCCGCTGGGCTATGCGACGCTGTTCTCGGGGTTGTACATAGCCATGCTGCTGGTGTTGTTCGCCCTGTTCTTCCGACCGGCAGGATTCGATTATCGAAGCAAGCTGGAGAACCCCGTCTGGCGCAATGCCTGGGATTGGGGACTCTTTATCGGTGGCGCGGTGCCGCCGATTCTCTTGGGCGTTCTGGTGGGCAATCTGGTTCAAGGTTTGCCGTTCCATTTCGACGCGGATCTTAGGCCCTATTACGACGGCAGTTTCTTCGCCCTGCTCAATCCCTTCGCGCTGCTCTGCGGCGTGCTCGGCCTGCTCATCAGCCTGTTTCACGGCGCGATTTACCTCAAGTGGCGTACGGAAGGGGTGCTTTATCTGCGGGCGTTGGCGGTGGTGCGGGTCTTGGGGCCCGTGGTGATCGGCGCTGTCACCTTGGCAGCCCTGTGGGTCGCTTTCGGGATGAATCTCCCGGAAATCACCGCCATGCCGGGCACCGATGCCCCGTCCAACCCGCTCAACAAGACGGTGACCATGACGTCTGGTTGGCTGAGCCAGTTCATGTCCCATCCCTGGATGCTGGTCGCGCCCGCGCTCGGTTTCGGAGGCTTGCTCCTGGCGTGGCGTTCGGCCTTGGAGCACACGTCCGTCGGAGCCTTCGTGTTCAGTTCGGTGGGTATCGTTGGGGTGCTGCTATCGCTAGGCTTCGGGCTGTTTCCGTATCTCGTGATTTCGTCGACCGATCCGAATCACAGCCTGACTATCTGGGATGCGAGCTCCAGCCGCTTCACCCTGGCTTTGGCCTTTTGGATCACGGTGATTTTCCTGCCCATAGTCCTGGCTTATACCCGCTGGGTGTATAGGGTGTTGTGGGGTAGCGTTACGCCGGAGAAAGTGCTGAAGGATCAGCATTCTTTATATTGAGGTAGAAACATGTGGTATTTCGCTTGGATATTGGGTGTCGGTTTCGCTTGCGCATTCGGCATCATCAACGCGATGTGGCTGGAGGCAGAATGCAATATGGATGCCGGCGAGATCGGCGCATCGCGTAGTTCGTCAAAGTAGTTCGACCAAAAGTCTGATTAACAACTAGAACGGAGGAGGCTGATCATGGCCCGCATCGTTACATTAGGCGCCGGCATAGGCGGCGTTCCGATGGCTCTCGAAATGAAACAACTGGCCCGGAAAGAAGACGAGGTCTGCGTCATTTCGGACAGCCCGACTTTTCACTTCGCCCCGTCGAACCCTTGGGTGGCCGTCAAGTGGCGAAAGCCGGACGACATCAAGGTCGAACTGGCGCCGATGTTCAAGAAAAAGGGAATTAGTTTCATCAACCAAAAAGTGACTCGGGTCCATCCCGATCGGAACCAGGTCGAGCTGGCCGATGGCAGCCATGTCGACTACGACTACTTGGTCATCGCTACAGGGCCCAAGCTGGCGTTCGAGGAAGTGCCGGGATTCGGTCCGCACGGGCATACGCAGTCCGTCTGCCACGTCGATCACGCCGCTGAGGCCGGCGAATTCTGGGACGAGTTCGTCAAAGATCCAGGGCCTATCATCGTCGGCTCGGTCCAGGGTGCGTCCTGTTTCGGGCCCGCCTACGAATACGCGTTTATCGCCGATGCAGACCTTCGCAAGCGGGAGATTCGCGACCGAGTCCCAATCACGTTCGTCACGTCCGAACCTTATATCGGCCACTTGGGCTTGGGCGGCGTGGGCGACACCAAGGGTCTTTTGGAGGGCGAACTGCGGCAGCATCACATCAAGGCCATCACCAACGCCCGGGTGGACCGGATCGAGAAGGGCGTGATGTACGTGACCGAGGTGGACGAGAAAGGACAGGAAAAACAGAAGCACGAACTGCCGTTCAAGCACGCCATGATGATTCCCGCCTTCAAAGGCGTTGATGCGGTGGCCGGAATCGAAGGATTGGTCAATCCGCGCGGTTTCGTGCAGATCGACGAGTGTCAACGCAATCCGACCTACAAGAACGTCTACTCGGTGGGCGTCTGCGTAGCCATTCCGCCGGTGGAAGCTACGCCCGTACCCACGGGAGCGCCCAAGACCGGCTACATGATCGAATCCATGGTGACCGCTACCGCGCACAACATCCGCGAGCAACTGGACGGCAAGGAACCGTCCCATAAAGCGACTTGGAATGCCCTGTGCCTGGCTGATCTCGGCGATACCGGCGTGGCATTCATTGCCCGTCCGCAGATTCCGCCGCGTAATGTCACCTGGGCCAGCAAGGGGCGCTGGGTGCACCTGGCCAAGATCGCATTCGAGAAATATTTCATCCGCAAGATTCGCAAAGGCATCAGCGAACCCTTCTACGAACGCTTGGGCTTGAAGCTGATGGGTATCGGGCGGTTAAAGAAAGGCTGACATGTTATGGCCCGACGCTTGCGACAAGTCGATCGTCGGGCCGAATTGAGCTGCAAAAATACTGCCCGCTTCGATTGGCGAAGACGGGCAGCACGGAGAGGCATCAATGACGCAGATGGTAAATTCGGATAGCGCAGAACGCTACGATCTACACCAGCCGCGTACTTGACGATTTACTGGATTACTTGAAGCGAGAAATTAGTATGCCTGCCATCGTTCCAAGTGCCAGCACTATCGTGATAGCTTCTGCTACTAACATGGCAACCTCCAGTCTTTGCTTAAAAACTAAGCAAAATACTTGGTATTTAATTGTAAAGACTTTGAGACAATGAAAAGGTTCCTTGATAAAGTAATTTCTTGAAATTAACTTCGGCTGGGACTGCTTGATTGGGCCAGCCTTCGATAATCGATGGCGATCTTCAAGCCTACGAAGCGGCTGGACATTTTGATCAATTCATCCGTAACCGGGTTGAAATAAAGCTTGGCTACGGCGACCTGCCTTTTTTCGTCCTCTTCGCCCGTGGGGATGGCTTCGGCTTTGAATCGGTAGACGTAGAGCGTCATGCCATCTTTCTCGGCCTGTTCGGCGGGGGAACCTAAAACTTCCAAGATCTTCTTCCGGTTCGGGGGAGGGGCCGAAACTTTGGGTAGATCTTCGGCATCGACCTTCAACTGTCGACGACCCTCGTCCACCTTGCCTTTACCCAAAGATCGTATCGATGCCTCAAGAAAAGCCGCGGGGGCCATCTCCAGGAAAACCGGAGAGAAATCCCAGCCGGACAGCTTGCCTTTGCCATTGAACGTCATGCCGAAAACGATGGTTTTACCGGGTTGATCGCCGCTGTCCATTTGATGGAAATCCAAGTACCACCGGTAACCTTGAGAGAGCTTTTCGATCCGGCTAGGGTGAAGTTTGGTTAGATAGCGGAAGTCGTCGCTCAGTAGGACCGGATTCAGGAAATCAAGATGAAAGTAGTCGTCGGTCACCTGTACGCGGAAGTTCCGCTCGAAGTCGGCCAGCTGATTTTTTGCCTCCAGCAGTCGGACATAAACACATCCGCTCAGGGTGAGAAGAAAAAAGGACAAAAGCAGCGTATTAAAAAGACTTTTTGTGAATCTCATGACTTGGCGCAGTTTCGGTAATGGCTGCGATTGAAGGTGCAACGCGTCGATGCATGCGGTGATCAGCGGAGACCGGCAGCCACCGATAATTTGGCAGAGTTAATAAATGATCGGCGGGTTGGGATAACTCATTGTCACGCCCTTAGAGATTGTAAGTACCGTATTGTGTATCCATGAAAATGATGAAAGAAAGGGTTTGTGGCTCTGCAGCCGGGAGAAACCAGCATTGTTGCCCGCAGCCTTGGACAGTTCACGAATGCCCAAAGCTTACGAGCTCACATCCCGATTTCCTGGTCCTCTGTTTTGAAGCGGCTTTAAAGTCTACTTTAACAGACTTGAAGAGTACGAAGTCAGTCATTATAATTCTCGCTTCTTTGGGCCGTTAGCTCAGTCGGTAGAGCATTGCACTTTTAATGCAGTGGTCGCTGGTTCGAATCCAGCACGGCCCACCAAGAATATCAAGGGCTTACGTGGTTTCTGCGTAGGCCTTTTTTATTTTGGGCTCACCCAGTGTCAACCAAGTGTCAACGCCGATACCGGGTTAAGCTTTCTCGCTTCTTCCAAGTGATCCGGAGCGAGATGAGCATAGCGCATAGTCATGGTTAGATTGGCGTGGCCAAGAATGCGCTGAAGCGCAAGAATGTTTCCCCCGTTCATCATGAAGTGACTGGCGAACGTATGCCGTAGTACGTGCGTCGCTTGCCGAGGCGGAAGAGAAATCGAGGTCTTCCCAAGCGCACGACGAAACGCGGACATGCAAGATCCGAAAAGACGCCCATCGGTACGCTTGCCTTTCTTGGACCAATGCGCCAGTAAAAGCTTTTCAAGACGTTCATCGATCGGAACGGATCGATTCTTGCCGCTCTTGGTTCCCGAGAAATGCAGCTTTCCATGCCGGATCTGACTGAACCGAAGGCCAACAGCTTCGCCCCACCGTGCGCCAGTAGCCAAACAAACCAGCGCAACGAGGTAGATATCTTCACTCTGCGACGCCCGAAGAGCATTTAGTAATTCGTCGATCTGCGCACCCGTTAGAAAGGCAAGCTCTTTGTCGTCGATTTTGAAACGGCGAATCGATTGGACCGGGTTCGGCTTCGTCCAATGACCTAAGCGCTTGAGTTCGTTGAAAACGCTACGAAGCGTTGCGTGCTCGCGGTTGATTGTATTGGGGCTTATGCCGGTCGCTAGCCGTTTTTCCCGATATTTGGAAAAGGACTCGGGCGTTAAGTCGGCTGCAATCGGATTTCCCATGGTTTCGCAAAGGCGTTTTAAGCGCGGATAGTTGCGGGATTTCAGATTGCATCCGTGCAGCCTTTCCCAAAGCTGAACCAATTCCAATAACGTGCGGGAATCCTTACGCTCGGGCTGCCAATCGGGATTCTTGAGGATTTTCGCCTTAATCCAGTTTTCCCATTGCTTCGCCTCCAGCTTGGTCGGAAAACTTTTGCGAAAGCGTTTCCCGCCCCGGCCGCCGGGCTGGATGTCGACCTGCCAGCCGGCCTCAGTCTTTTTGATCGCCATGGGGGAGACTGGCTAAGCCGCCTTACCGATCAGCCGTCGAAGCGCCAGCCCCTTTTCGATCTGTTCCCTTAAGTCCGCTTCGGTCAGGTTCCTGGAGCGGTAATAGCTCAAAAGATCGTCGAAGCAGTCGAGCCGCTTGAGGTTTTTCATGACCTCCCGCACGGTTTGATGCTTACGCGCCGCCAAGGTGATGAGGTTGCCGACGATCAACGAGAGGTTCTTCCCCACCGCCGAGACGTCCTGCTTTTTTTTTCGGCGCAGCCACAGCCCATTGGCCGGGTGGATGAATTCCGCATCCTCGGTGAAGAGCTGCCAATAGGGATCGAGGTAGGTCTTGCTCATCATCAGCCGGTTCCGGGTCATGGCGTAGCGCCAAAGGTCCGTGAGATGGGGGGCCACGGCCTTGAAGCTGTTCAAGGCTTCCCCGAGGCCATGCCCGATCTCCTGGACGATGCTGTGGTGAAACCGCATCTCGACCCGCCAGACGGGTTTCTCAGGGTCGAACGCGCCGAAGGTGTACGATCGCCAGAAGTCGTGGAAGTAGTCGACCTTGTCGGTGAGCTTGATTTCCTTGCTCTTGTCGTACACCACGGTCTGGAGGCTGTTGGCCTTGCCGTACATGAGGGTTTCCACCTCGGTCTTGCCGTACTTGATGGCGACCGTCGCGAGATCTTCGAGCTCCCAATCGGCCACCCCGTCGTAGCGGCGCTGGACCCTCGCATGGGTCACGAAGCGCGCTTCGAAGTCCAAAGGCACCCGCCAGTGCTGGACGTCCAGGGCCAAATGCACCGCCACCCCGGCCGGGCGAGAGTCGGTGAGGAACAGCGCTGCGAACTGATCCAAGCGGCTTTAGATCTCCTTGACGCCCCGTTGGCTGATGAAGTGCGGCGAGAGTTCAATCTTGAGATGGGTCCCCGGCCGATCCTCCTTGCTGTAGAAGTGGGCCAACAGGATCACCAGCCCTTCTTCGTTGTTTTGGAGCTTGTAGCGGTACCCGGCCCCCGCCCCTTTGCCGAGCTTTGCCACCCGAAAGGTGCCAAACGCCGGGTAGCGGATCTCGAAGGATTGATCGTCAATCGCCTTCTGAAGGGCTTCGATTTGATCGGCCTTGAGCTGGCCATGGTAGAGCTGGCGGACGGTATCGACCGAACTCCCGCAGAGCCTGATGCGGCTGAGGTCTTTCAGCTCCTTCGGGGTGGCGAAGATCCGCCCTCTCGGATCTTCCGCCGTCCCTTGTTCCAACGAGCCCAAGGAATACCGTTCCCACCGGTTTAACGCTGCCATCGTAATCCCCCTTTTTTCTTCTTTGAACAATAAAAAACAATAAAAAAACCCATCAAAGACCGTTCTGAAGACTGTTCTTGCTTATTGCTGCCTTATTGCGGTGCTTTGCGCCGTCCTGATACCGGTTCATAGACGTGTTACAGAAACGTCTACGACGTTCACGCCCCGCGCCGGCCTTCTCCTCCTCCTGCCGTCGTCGTCGGCGGCCTCGCCGGGGCGCTCGCGCTCCGCTCCGATGCCGGCGCGTCGAGGTCGCACTCGCGCCGGATGAGCTTGTCCGGGGTTTTCGCCTCGATCCGGCACGGCACGGTGTCGCAGCTGGCGTCGATCTCAGAGCCCTTGGAAACGATCGCCACCCGGCACTCGGCAATGAACAGCACGGCTTTGCCGCGCCGGATCAGATCCTCGCTTTTGACCCGGTAGCGGCGATGACCTTCGAAGACGAGAAACACGGCCGCATCCCCCGATTTCTCGATCAGCGTGTAAACGGGTTTCGGTCCCTCCTCCTTTACAGGAGCAGCCCCCGGACCAGCTGAGGCAGGAGGCTGAGCGTTAGAAGAAGGAGAACCAGCCGGACCAGCAGCCCCACCAGCAGCCGCCGCACCCACCTCAGACACTTTCGGCGTATGGAGCTTGACGTGGAGGTTATACCCGGCCCAGGAGAGGACCCCGATAAGAACCAACGCGATAAGCCGAAGCTTCGGATCTTGGAAAATCGACCGGCCGGTTTTTGTGTCGCTATGAGCGCCTGTCGCCGTTGACGAGTAGCAGCGATAAGCGCGTCGATCGACCTTGTACTTGGTCGGGACGCCGACACAGTGAGAGGGGGATTTGCCGGAGAATTCGGGGTCGTGTTGATGTTCATACCAGGTGCCTTTGAACCAGGGAAGGACGCCATCGAGGGACCGGTGCCGATAGCCCCAGTCCGCCACCTGGCGGATAAAGTCGTGGATCTTGTCGATGTTGGGGGTACTGATGTACAGATCCCAATTCCAGTGCCGCTGCATGTCGAAGGCGGTCCAGATGTCCTCCGGCCGGGGCACGAGATCACCATGCTTGTCCCTAAGCTCTTCGATCGCTTCCCCCTCGGCCGGCGTGTAGTGGTCCAAGGCTTCGAGCTTAAAGTCGCGGCGCTTGGGGTAAATCCGTTGGCCCTCGTCGATCAGAATGAGAGCGCCAGGCGGCGCCCAATGAAAGAACTTCGCAAGCTTCAGCCGATTCGCTTCGGTGTCCTTCAAGTGAATGATCTTGGCCTTATCGCTGAACCCTTCGCCCGGATACGCGGCCTTGATCCGGTCAAGGTCGTCGAAGTCGCGGATATTGGTGATGATCGTCCGCCCGGCTTTGAGCTCAGGGATCGCGATCCGCTGGACCAGGGTGAACGACTTGTAAGAACCCGGAGGGCCGTGATGAATGGCGGTGGCCATCTCAGAGCCCCAGGAATTCCAGCACGTAGCGCGTCACCCGCGCCGACAGAATGATATTGATCGCGTCCGGGACCCGGCAGGCGGTTAGGATCTGGAGCATTCTCGAATCGAGAGACGCCCAAGCCTGTTGCAACATCGAGGAAATGTTGAGATTGACCAGGATCTGCTGGGCCACATCCCAGGCAAAAGACAGCATAAAGAGCTTGGCCTTGATTGATGCCACCGTGGACCAGATCACGAATTGGGCAAAGGCATCCGTCACAAACTGGTAAATCCCCGAATTCTTGAATTCGAGGATTTCGTTGAAAAACTCGGTCACGACTTCGAGTGCCATCAGGTCCCCCGCTTGAACACGATTTCAAAGGCAACGAGTGCCGCGAGCGCCAGCACTGCGAGGCCCACATAGGAGAGCTGTTCCGCCCAGCGGTTCATGTCGTGCACGACCTGTTGGCCCTTGACCGTGCCCATGTCAAAGACCGGAAGCCCCGACGCGCCCGAGAGATTCCCGACGAAACCTTGAAGCCCCGCTTTCACCTCGTCGTATTTGGTCTGGAGTTCCGTTTTAGCCGCGGTTAACGCGTCTTGAGCCTGAGACCCGAAAGACCCCGCGGTTTGCGTCGCCAGGGCGGGCAGTTCGAGGTTTTTGTAGGTCTTTTGGGTGTTCTCGATGATCTTGTCGAGACGCTGAGTAATGGCCTCGTCCTTTTGGTCCGCCGCATCCTTCATCACCGTATCCGGTACACAGGACATTTCGGAGAATTCGAAATGCTGGCCTGCTTCGCAGTCCCCCTTGGCCTTGCTGCAAGAGCCACCCGGCGTCGAATAGTAATTCGGCGGACACTGCCCGGAAGACGGGCATTTGATTTCCGACTGCGGCAGGTTCGCCGCTTTCGGATTGCAAAGACAGGCGCCGGTCTGACACATGCCACCCGAAGCCGACCCGGTGCCGGATGACGAAGCGCCACCGGAACCGGACGCACCGCCCGAGACACCGCCCGAAACGCCCCCGGACGATCCGCCCGAGGTGCCGCCCGAGGACGAATTTTGCGGATGGGTGGCCTTGCCGCAGTCGGTACACTGCCCGCCCGTGGGAGGCGTAGGATTGGGATTGGGCGTGGTTCCCGCTGGCGGTTTAGGCAGCGGCTTCGGATCGAGTTGCCCCCCGTAGCAGCCGGCGAGCCCGTTGACGGTGCCCCAGACTTTCCCATCCGGGCAATTCTGAGGCCCGAAGCAGCCGGTCAGACTTTGAGAGCCGGTCGAAGGCGTGCTAACGCCATAGCCGTAATACTGACCCGGAGGACAATCCGGATTGTTCTCGCAATAGGGCGCGAACGTGGAATCTTTGTTACCGACCAGATGCTGATTGGGTCCGCAGGTGGGCGGATCGACCACGCACCGCTTGAGCGCTTCGTTGTACACCTTGCCAGCCCCGCAGGAGGGATTAAGGCATTGGGTTTGATCGGGGCTCAAAAACTGCGGCGGTTCGCAAATCGGCGGCATGAAGCACGCCCCGGTGACAGGATGATGGATTTCACCAAGGCCAGGACAGTGAGTGGGCGTATCGCCAATGGTGCAATTACTCGGATAGTCGTTCTGATACGTCGTCCCATCAGTACCGCACGCAGGGACAACAATACAAACGGTTCCCGATAAGGTCCCCCCTTGAGGACAGCTGTACCCCTGAGTTTCACATTGATAGGTTGAGTTGTTCCAGGTATACCCGGATTCACAGACATGGGCTGTCGTATTTTGTCCCATGAAAGCGCCGTCCGAGTTCCTGTAGCCCGTACACGTCACAGGCGGGGTATACGTTCCATGATATGCACCACGAGCCGCCCAACTTCCATCGCAAGACGTTTGCGGATCGGCTGAGGTCACACAATACTGATTCGCCGCGTTACAGGTCGTGTATTGAGCCGAACCAACCAGAGTGCCGTAAGAGGCTGGGTACTCAGCCGCAAAGCCTAAGATCGGAAAAATGAAAAGGGCGAGCATAAGCCCGCCCCGGAGGACTCCCTGCGTGACCATCACAGTTGCCCCGACTGGTAGCCGTAGGCGAACATGGCCACGAACGTACACGCGAGAACAACCGTGGTGACCATCCGGCCCCCTCTTATTTAGAGAGCCATTTGTAAATGAGCGCCACGCCGGTCAAGGTCGCAGCCAAGGTGATGATACCGGCCACCACCAACTGCACCGAGGCGGAGCCATCGGTAAAGGCGGTGGTGACGGCGGCGTTCTGAGCGGCGGCGATGGCGTGTGCTTCCATACTGCCGAACAGCGACAGGAAGGTGACAAAGAGAACCGCGAAGAACTGCATAAAACGCTTCATTTTTAACACTCCAATCATGGATTAAAAAAAAAAGGCGCTTGGTCTACATCCCCTTGCGCCAGGCTTGCATCATTCGCCCGACGTAGTGCCCGGTGATCCATGACACGATCAGCGCCGTGAACACGATCGAAAAGAACGCTTCGTCAAAGGTGAACAATTCTTGAAGGACCGCGATCAGGTTGCTGATCGCGGTCGAAACGGCTTGCGGGTCATCCACGGCAATCCAAGTGCCGGTGCAGGTCGGCGACGGCCCGGTGAGGTCGAGAGTCCCATCACAGAACGGCGCTTGGAGGGCCATCGGTTAACCCTCTCTCGTTGGGAATCGCTGTTCAAGCCGGCGTAGATCCCGGCGTTTTTCAGCCCACCGAACCAGCAGAAACCAACAATCACGGAATACGTGATAGGCAAAAACGGCAATAAAAGCCCCACATCCAGCAGTAAAGAGATCTGCTGTAACCAACACAACCAAAGCAGATTGAACCGCTTCAACGGTTTCCTGAGTGCAGGCCGAGGTGTCCATCAGCCGTTGGTCCCGGTTTTCGGAGCCGGCGCCGAGCCGGTCTTCGGGAGGTTGAACAGGGTCTGGAGCCGGTCCCGGTCGAGGTAGCTCTCGCCGTCGATCCCGTCGACCCGGAGCCTTGCCTTGAACCGTGAGCTGCTGCGGAAGGAGACCAGGAGCTTGTATTCGCCGGGGAGGCCCTTGTCTTTGAGGACGCCGAAGAGTTCGTAGGGCATGGCGAAGCGGATGATTTCGAAGCCGAGCTGGTTGTCGTTGCGGCCGCTGGTCTTTTGGGCGACGACGAGGCTCCCGCCCTTGGCGCCGTTTTCGAGTTCGTAGCGGCTGGCGCCGATGACGAGGGCGACCGAGGCGCCTTCCAGCGGCTGGTCGGGGACCTTGGCCGAAGCCTTGGTGGTGGGGGATACGTTGAACAGCGCTTGCAGCACATCCAGGCTGAGCTGGCCTGAGTAATGGTCAAATGTTGTGTACGGGGGTGGGCTCAGGCGGCGACTTTCTCGACGTCTTCCTGAACTCCATCCTTGAACACGACTCCCTCGATGACTTGGGCTAAACGGGGAATCCCATTCAGTTT